>Ga0256837_1001381_pt1 | contig 16791 bp, 18 predicted proteins | sample 4562384metaG_FD_185976 | JGI IMG/M metagenome (GOLD analysis project Ga0256837, IMG submission 185976) | Hydrothermal vent microbial communities from Guaymas Basin, Mexico - 4561-384 | ecosystem: Environmental > Aquatic > Marine > Hydrothermal vents | place: Mexico: Guaymas Basin | collected...
ATCATCTTTTCCATAAATTTCACCTGTTGTATTTAACACAAGTTTATTATCTTTCAATGATAAACTTTTTACTTTTAAGTTATATTTATCATCTTCTTGTAAAGAAACTTCTCCCGAAACTTTAACTTCAGTTTCGTTAACATTTGTTTTTTGTGGATAAATAGTTGTTAAAGTTTCACCATTTAAAGTATAAGTAGTAGTAACAATTCCATCTTCTACTTTATAAGTAGGGTGCGAAATTTTATCTCCAAATGCAGTTTCTTCTTCATCAAAAGTTTGATTATCATCATATTTATCTAATATTTCACCTAATGCATCAAGTCTATTATCTAATGCTGAAATTGAATCATTAAAATCTTTATCTAATTGCTCATCAAAATTTTTTAAACTTGTATCAATATTTTCATTTAATGCATCTATATCATCTGAAATTTGCTCTGTGGCTGGTTTTAGATATTTTTTATAATTATCAGAAATATTTCCTACTAATGTAGTGGAATTTTGTTCTTGGTCGTCAATATTTGGGTCAATCACTTCATAAATGATATCTCTAATTTGACTCATTGTAGTTTTTGCATTTATAACATTAGCTTCTTTTGAATATGTAGTATTATTTAAATCTGATAAAGAAGTTTGTAAATTGTTTATTTTATCTCTACTATTTTTAATATTATCATTTTGTAAAGATTCTACATTTGTTTTAACATATTGAGTTATAGTCTCAACATCTAATGTAGGATTTGTTTTTACAATTTTAATTGTATTTGAAAAAACATCATTATAATTACTAAAATCTCCATTTTCAGCCATCTCTCCTACTTGTTTAAAGATACTTAAAGCTACTGTTTTAGCAGGTTTTTTAACAAAATCTAAATCTATATTTTTAAAAGCATTTGTTATTTTTTCTTCAGGAGTAGAACCAGTAGAATTTGCTAATTTAATAACAAAATTTTCAAAAATTCGTTTATATCTTCTATTTTCATAAGTTGAACCAACATACTTACTCATTGCTTCTATCGCACTAAACATTTGAGTAGTAATATTTTTTATTGAAGATGTCTTTTCAGGATCAGCTATAAAATCATTTGGACTAACACCTAAACTATCAGCTAATTTATTAATCGCTTCTTCATAAGAAACAACTTTTTGTCTTTTATAAAGATAGGCACTCATTGTTAAAGGTGTAATATTTATATTTTCTTTCAAAGGAACTTTTAAAACATATCTAAATTGACTTCCTTTTTCTATATCCTTACCACCTTTTACTACTAATTGCCCACTAGCTTCTTTTGGATATTCTAAATTAAACTTACCATTTTTGTCTGTTTTAGTAGAAGGTTCTCCTTCATCTAAAATAGTATTATAATTTTTATCTAAAAACACAGTAGCCCCAGCTAAATACCCATCAGCCGCAACACCACTTGTGCTTTTTGTTGATGATTCTGAACTACTACTTGAATTTGAACTATTATTTGAAGATGAATCCTCTTCACTACTTGAACCACATCCACTAAATAATAGTAAAGATGATACTACTATTGAACCTAGCAATTTTTTATTCATAAAAACTCCTTTTTTTGATTTGATTATATCAAAAATAATGTAATATTTCTGTCACATTTCAAAAAATATCTCTTTATTTGTTTTAATAAATACAAAAAACTTATCTTTTTTTTGGTATATTTGAAATATTTCTACATTTGAGGTAAATTTATCTAAATAAAAATCGTTTTCTATATTTATAGGTAAAGTTGTTTTTTTAGAGGATTCTAACCTCATCAAAGCATTATCTTTTTTACTTACATACCAAATTACATAAGGCATAGGAATATTATATAAAGAATTTGAAGTTTGAATATAAACGATTGAATAATTTTTACTATTTTTTATTTTAATATTTCTTTTAGCCAAAATATCATTATATAATGTTTTAACAAGCAAACTTTTTTTATACTCTTTTTTGTATTTATCGTTTATAGTATTTAGTGATATATTTAAAGAGGTTACAACTTTTGACATAAATAACACTAATATAGAAAAGATAACAATACTAATCATCACTTCAATTAAAGTAAAACTTTTTTTCATTTAATATTCACTTCATATAAATTTAATTGATTTGTTTTATTATAAATTTTTATCTTTTTTGTTTCTAATTCTAAATTTTCAAATTTTTCTGTGTGAGATTGAATTAAGATATTCAATTTTTCCTTTTTTAAAGAATGGATAATTTCATCATTTGTAATATTAAAATCTATTAAATTTTCATATAAATTTGAAGAATTTTGCTCATTTGCTACAATAGAAGCTTTTAAACTAAAAAGAGAATTTTTGTTTGCAATTTCAAAAAGATGTTTTGAATTTGAGCTTAAATTTAAGACACTAAAAGTAGCTACTAAAACTATAACGACAGCCACCATAATTTCTATTAAAGTAAATCCTTTTTTCATTTATAATAATTTCCCTCTTGTGGAGCATATTCTTGGTAAGTTAAAATTTCTTGGGCTTCATCTAATGATGATACTTTTATAGTTTCAAAAGGTTTAAATACAAAAATTCCCTCATTACATTCTAAAATGTAACTATTTTGAATTCCATTTTTTAAAATATACTTAAAAATCACATCTTTATCCTCATATCTTTTAAACTCTATCTCTTTTAGATTTTTATCATAAATTATAGGATTTGTAACTTTTAAAGAGATTTTTTTAGTTGAAATAATTTTATCTCTTAACATATAAATCGTAATATCTTTATAATTTTCTATTATTTTATCAGGAGTTAAAATAGGAGTAGTAACTTTTTTTACATTTGATAAAACTAAATAGCTACTAACTCCAAAAAGAATAATTACAATAATAAGTTCTATTAAAGTAAAAGCTTTTATTCGCATTGAGAAAGTCTAATATCTTTATTTTCCCCACTTCCTCCCTCTTTACCATCAGCTCCAAGTGAGATAATATCTATATTTCCATTATTATTTACATAAATAAATTCATTTCCCCAGCTATCTTTTGGAAGTTTTTTAGAATCTAAAAATCCATTTTCAGGATAAGATTTATATTTTGCAGGGTCTGGATTTGTAATAAGTGCTTTTAAGCCTTCTTGTGTAGTTGGATATCTTCCCTCTTCTATTTTAAAACTTTTTAAAGAATCTTTTATAGATTTCATTTGAACACAAACTAATTTTTGTTTTGCTTGTTCCCCTTGCCCTATTAAATTTGGCACTACCATACTTGCAAGTAACCCTAAAATTATAATAACTATCATAATTTCAATTAAAGTAAAACCTTTTTTCATTTACTAACCTTTTTTTACTATAATTATAATAAAATTTTAAGGAAACAGATGAAAAAATCTATTGCTCTTTTAGCAGTTCTTGGTTTTATAATAATTATCATAGGTTTATCTACTGGTATTTTAAAATTATATGAAAAATTTTCATCTACTTCATATAGTTATATTTCTCAAAACTCACTTATTTTAAAAAACATAAAAAAAACCCTAAATAATGCTTTAAAAGAGATAAATAATTCAGATATTCAAAACATATTTACAACTTACCCTCCTATTGTCTCAAAAGATGAAAATTTTATTTTAAATATAGAAATTTCTCCTGTAAATGATAAACTAAATATAAATAACTTAATAGAAAACAATAAAACAAATATCTACATTTTAAATACACTTTCAAATATTTTAGAATATTATGAAATATTAGACCCTTTGTTTTTTGAAGATTTACTTTTAGATACATTAGATTTAGATACTCTCGAAAGAGATGCTTATAGTGAAATTATCTTATATAAAGAGTTTCAAAATGGAACAATTTATAACTATAAACACTTTAAAGAAATTTTAGATTACTATGCAAATATAAAAAATGATAAAAATATTTATAAAATTCCTTGGGATAAATATATATTCTTTGGAGATAAAAAAAAATATATTTTAGATTGTAATTTAATAGATAAAAATTTAGCAAAATTTATAGGTTTAGAGTTTAAAAATGATATAATTAGCTGCGAAAATTTAATAGAAAATAATCTAACTCAAAATTTAAATATAAAGCCATTTGATAAAAACAATTCTTATTTAATAAAAGTTGATACAAACTATTTTTTAAATAATCAAAAATATAATTTAAGTTTTTTTTATAATACAAAAACAAAAAAGGCAATAGTTGAAAACAATTTTATATACTAAATTTTTTAATGATAAAATAGAAGAGGATGTAAATATAATTTTATCTCCTCAGTTTTATTGGATAAAAAAAATTGATATTCCTCTTAAATCTTTAAAAGAAGCTAAAAAAATAGCTCAAAATTATTTTGATTTAAAAGGGGATTACTATTTTGATGCTATTAAATTAGATGATATCTTTTTTGCTATTGCGATAGATAAAAATTTAGATATAAAAATAGATAAAAAGTATATAAAATCAATAAAATTAGCCCAAGTTGAATTTTATAAGTATGATGCTATAAATTTAGAAAATAACTATCAATTAAAAAAAATAGAAGATATACTTTTTTGTTTTCCAAATCATACAGAAAATGCCCCTTTTATAGATGATGTTTTAAAAGATATAAAACTCTCAAAACAAAATATAAACTTTTTAAATAATATAGAATTAGATAAAACTTCGCTTATTTTATTGAGTTTAAGTTTTATATTTATCACTTTTACACTTACTTTACTTACATTTTCATACAAACAAGAGATTAAAAATTTAGAATTAAAAAAAGAAAATTTAAAAAAATATAATTTACCTCTTACAAATATTCAACTCAATTCAATCCTTTCACAGCTAAAAGAGATAGAATTTAATAATATTTTATTAAAAAAAGATTTAAAATTTATATCTAAAACCCCTTTACATAAGAATGAAAAATTTATTTTGTTAGAAACTATAAAAGATGGATATAGAATAAAAATTAAAACAAACAAAAACTTTAATAATTATTTCAAACAACGATTTAATATAAAAAAGTTTAACTTAAAAAATTCAATATATGAAGTGGAAGTAACTCATGGATAAAAATAGATTTTATTTAATTATTTTATTAGGTGTTGTTTTGGTAGTATTTTTGTTTAATTTATATCAAAACACAAAAAAAGAGGCTTTTAATGAATATTATAGCCTTAAAAATTTAGAAACTAAAATAGATGAAATTTTATATCTTCAAAAAAAATATAGCCCTAAAATAAAACATTTAAAAAAATGTAAAATCACTCAAACAGATAAATATAAAATAAATTGTAATAATCTCTCAAAAACAGAATTTAAAAAAATTACAAATACAATTTTTAATTCATCAAATAATATTATAAAATTTTCTATACAAAATGATAAAAGTTTTAATATTTATGTGGAGATAGCTAAATGAAATTTTTAACAATAATTCTATCATTTTTTATAGGTTTAATAATTTTTATGCCAAAAGAAAATCTATTTTTTACTTTACAAAAAGAGCTTAAAAAAGAAAATATATTTATAAATACAAAAGCTTCTTCAAATTTAATAGATTTAAAATTAGATAATTCAAAAATTTTTGTAAATAAGATAAATATTGCAAACATAGAATCTATAAAAATAACTCCTCTACTTTTTTTTAATAAAATAGATTTAAAAAATATAAAAATAGATTTTAATCATTTAAATGTTGATAATTTAAATTTAACTTATTCTATTTTAACCCCTTTTAATGTAGATATAAAAGGTAGTAGCAATTTTGCAACTATTAAAGGATTTATAGATTTAAAAAATAGAAATATGAAAATATATCTTTTAAATCTCACAAATAAGACAATAAAAAGTTTTCTAAAAAAAGATAAAAAAGGGTATTTTTATGCACAAAAGTTTTAAACTATTTTTAATATCAATTACAACTTTTAGTTTTGTGATATTTTTATGGGGAATTATAAATTTTTTATTTTTACAAAAACTCCCTATCTCTTATAATTATTTTGAAAAAAATGAAAATTTTTATAATATAAGATTAGATAAAATTTTTATATCTCATTCTAAACCTAAACAAAATAAACAAATTATAAAACCAAAAATAAAAATTGAAACTCTACAAGGAGTAAAACTTAAAGCTATATTTGAAAATGGAGATAATAGTTTTATTATAATTGAGGATAAAAAAGATATATTTTTAAATTTAAATCAAAAATATAAAGGATACAAACTTATAAAAGTTACAAAAAATAGTGCTATTTTTGAAAAAAATAATAAACAATATGAAATCAAATTTTCTCAAACAAAATTAAATATACCTACCTCTACTTCTAGCACTAAAAAACCTATTGAAGTGCCAACAGAAATATCAAAAACAACTATTAAACAATATATCTCAAATCCATCAAAAATTTGGAAAAATATATCAATTATTCACAATACAAAAGGATACAAAATAATTTATGTAAAAAAAGGAAGTATTTTTGATAAACTTGGATTAAAAAAAGGTGATTATATTATAGAGGTAAATAATAAAAAATTAAATACAGATAGTGATGCTTGGCAAATATATAAAAACATAAATAAATTTGATGAAATAAATATCAAAATAAAAAGAAACAATCAAATAAAGGAACTAAACTATGAAATTTATTAAATTACTTCTACTACTCACTTTAACATTATATTCAAGAGAGATAAATTTAAATTTTAATAATTTAGATATATCTACATTTATAAAAATGGTAGGTAAAATTACAAACAAAAATATTTTAATTACAAAAGAAATAAGAGGAAAAGTTAATTTCATTTCAGTAAAACCTATTGATGAAAAGGATATATTCTCTATTCTTCAAAATATATTAAAATCAAAAGGATATACTTTAATAGATAAAGGAAGTTTTTTATCAATTGTGAAAAATTCCCAAGCTATAAGAGAAGGGCTTACCTCTTCAAGTTTAGAACAAATTCAAACAGACATAATATCACTAAAAAATATACCTGCAAAAACTGCTTATACTCAAATAAACTATTTAAATAGTAGATATGGAAAAATTGTAGTAAATAGTGATAAAAACCTTTTAATTATTACCGATTATCCAAGCAATCTAAAAGCAATAAAAACTCTTCTTGAAAAAATAGATACAAAAGTTCAAAATCAAGTTAAATTTGTAAAATTAAAAAACTCAAATGTAAAAAATGTATATTCTAAATTAAAAGAAATAGCTTCAAATCTATTTAATAATAAAATTTATAAATATAAACTATTACCAAATGAGGATACAAATTCAATAATTATTGTAGGTAATAAAGATGTTATATCAAAATTAACTCCTATAATCAAAACTCTTGATATTGCCCCAAAACCTGTCTCACAAACTACAAAAATTTTTAAAATAAAAAATAGTGATGTTACAAATTTAGAAAAGCTAATCATCTCTATTATAAAAGCTAAATATAAAAAAAATATGCCATCAATTACTGCTGATACCGAAACAAATTCTATTATAGTAGTAGGAAATCAAATTCAAATAAATACAATTTCAACTATTATAACTGCCCTTGATATTCCAAAAGAACAAGTTTATGTAAAAGTAAGAGTGCTTGAAATTAGTAATAAAAAAGCTGGAAATGTAGGATTAAAATATGGAGTATTAGGAGGAGTAGCAAATAGTAGTGGATTATATTCTATGAGTGCAAATTTAGGTGGTCCTGCTATTGCTTTTGATACTGGTGCTTTGGGTATAGCTACTCCTACACTCTCAAAAGGTTTAGCCTTAGGGGTTACATTAGATTTACTAGAAACAGAAGGAGCTGCAAAAAAATTAAGTGAGCCTTCAATTCTTTGTATAAATAATACAGAATCTACTATCTATGTAGGTAAAACTGAATCTGTAATTACTCAATCAACAGTAGGTGCAAATACTACCGACCTTACAAAAAATACTTATTCAAGACAAGATATAGGGCTTACTCTAAAAGTAAAACCAAGAATTGATAATGATAATAAAGTATCTCTAAATGTAAAAGCTGTGCTTGAAGATATTTTACCAGATAGTCAAATAGGTCTTCCTACTACTACAAAAAGAGATATTGATACTACTACAATAGTTCAAAATGGACAAAGTATAATTATAGGAGGGCTTGTAAGAGATAATAAATCTATAAATGTCTCAAAAGTTCCTTTTTTAGGGGATATACCTTTTGTAGGTGCTTTATTTAGACATAAACAGCAAAATTTAGACAAAACAACATTAGTTATAGTTTTAACTCCTTATATTATTAAAAAAAGTAGCGATTTAGATAAATTAAGACTAACTCTTGCAAAATTAAACGACTTAGAAAAAAATTTCGTTCATAAACTTATAAGGCAAAAAAATGAAAACAATAATTGATACAAATTTTCAACCAAACAAAATAGAAAATATTGAAGAATGTATTAAATATTCACTTTTACCTGCTATTTTTGATAATAAAAATATATTTGTAACTAAGCAAGATACACTTATTGATGCTTTAAATTTTTATAATAAATTATCTATCCCTTATGAAATAGTTTTAACTGATAAAGATAGTTTTGATAGACTTAATAAAAAATTACTTGAATTTAAAACTCAAAATGAACTTCAAAATACCTCTATTGAAGATGAAATTGAGGAAGAATTAAGTTTAGATGATTTTTTAAAAAATGGACTTAATATTTTAGAAGAAAATTCAGCTCCTATTATTAAATTTGTAAATTCTCTTTTTTATCAAGCAGTTCAAAAAAATGCGAGTGATATTCATATAGAAACACACGAAACTTTTGGACTTATTAGATTTAGAATAGATGGGGTTTTAATCACCCAAGCATCAATTGATAAAAATATTATAAATTTAGTAATAAATAGAATAAAAGTTATTTCAAATCTTGATATAAGTGAAAAAAGAGTTCCACAAGATGGAAGAACTCAAATCAAAATAGCTGATAAAGCCACTGATATAAGAGTTAGTATAATTCCTACATATTTTGGTGAAAAAGTGGTGATGAGGTTACTAATGGAAAGTAGTCAAATACCTACTTTAAAAGAGCTTGGATTTAATGATGAGGTGATAGAAGGATTTAAAACTTTACTTGAACATTCATATGGAATGATACTTGTAACCGGTCCTACTGGAAGTGGTAAATCTACAACTCTTCATGCTTTTTTACAAATTATTGCTAATGAAGAAAAAAATATCATTACAGTAGAAGACCCCGTAGAATACAAAAGTAACAACATAAATCAAATTCAAGTAAATCAAAAAGTAGGACTTACATTCGCAAGTGGATTAAGAAGCATACTTAGACAAGACCCAGATGTTATAATGGTAGGAGAAATTAGAGATAAAGAAACAGCAACTACGGCTATTCAAGCAGCACTAACAGGACATTTGATGCTTTCAACTCTTCATACAAATAATGTAGCGGCAACAATATCAAGACTTATGGATATAGGGATTGAGCCTTTTTTACTTAGTTCATCAATTATTGGTATTCTTTCACAAAGATTAGTTAGAGTTTTATGTGATTGTAAAGAGATAGATAATAATGATTATAGTGAATATGGTATTACTAAAAAGGTTTATAAAGCAAAAGGGTGTAAAAAATGTAATTTTACAGGATATAAAAAAAGAAAAGCAATAGGCGAGCTTTTTATAATGAATGATTATGTAAAAAGTTTAATAGCTTCTGGAAGTAATGAAATAGAATTAAAAAAAGCTATGACACAAGAGGGAATGAAAACTTTAAAAGAAAATCTAATAGAGATGATAAATAAAGGTGAAACTTCTATTAAAGAAGCAATAAGAGTGGGATTAAGGGATTAAATGTATTTTAAATATAAAGCATACGACAAAGCAGGGAAAAAAGTATCAGGAAAAATAGAAGCAGATGATATACAAATCGCAAAACAAAAGCTAAATGACTTAATCATTATAGATATAAAACCCATAAAAACATTTAATTTAAATATCTCTTTTTCTAAAAAAATACCAAAAATAAAATTAGCTAAACTTTTTACTACGATTGGACTTTATTTAAAAAGTGGTATCACTTTAATCAATGCTATAAAACTTACAAAAAATCAACAAGATGATATAAAACTTGAAAAATTTTTAAACTATATCTATAAAGAAATTAGCGAAGGTAAAACTTTTTATAATGCTTTAAAATCCCAAAAGATTATAAAAATACCAAATTTTATATTATCAGCTTTTCAAGTAGGTGAAGAGAGTGGAAAACTTGATATTGTAATGCTTGAAATTGCTAAATTTTTAAAAACAGAAGATAAAATAGAATCTAAATCAACCCAAGCTTTAATATATCCTATGTTTATAGTAATAGTTTCTATATTTATGGTAGCTTTTATGCTTACAACTGTTGTGCCTAAAATCGTAAAAGTATTTTCAAACCTACACCAAGATTTGCCAACTATTACAAAAATAGTAATAAATAGTGGAAATTTTTTAGAAAATAATTGGCTAATTTTAAGTAGTAGTTTTATTTTTATTTATATAACTGTTTCATTTAGTTACAAAAAATCTAAAAAATTTAAATTTTTTATAGATTCACTTTTACTAAAAATCCCTTTAATTTCTAAAATTATAGAGGCAAAAGAGATAGGAAGATTTACATATCTTACATATATCCTTACAAGTTCAGGAATAAATTATGTCTCAGCAATCTCTTTATCAAGTAACACCATTCAAAATAGCAAAATTAAATCAATTTTTGATAAAGCTATGCAAGAAGTAATAGAGGGTAAAAAATTTTCTATCTCCCTTGCAAAGGCTGGTTTTTGGGATAAATCATTTCTTCAAGCTTTATCATTAGCAGAAGAAACAAGTGAAGTAAGTAATATTATGAAAAATTTAAGTGAAATATATTTTGAAGAAAACGAAAATAGAATAAATATATTTCTTTCTATGCTTGAACCGATGCTTATTGTAATAGTAGGAGGAGTAATTGGATTTATAGTAACTGCCCTACTTTTACCAATGTTTAGTATGAATATGTTTAAATAAGTTTTGATATAATTTATGATTAACATAATTAAGAACTAATTCCCTTTCACTAAAAGGGATTTTTTCTTTGCATTTCTCTATATATTTTTCATCACCTTTTCCTAGTAATAAAACATATTCATCTGTTTGTAAAGAGATGGCCTTTTTTATCGCTTCTTTTCTATCTAATATTATTTCTACGGAAGTATTCTTAATCCCTTTTTTTATATCATTTATAATACTCATCTCATCTTCACATCTTGGATTGTCATTTGTAAGGATTATATAATTACTATATTTATCAGCAATTTCTCCCATTAGTTTTCGTTTTGATTTATCTCTATTTCCACCTGCTCCAAATACGACTATTTTTTTACCTTTTATAGAAGATAATACTTTTTGCATTCCATCAGGAGTGTGAGCAAAATCTATTATTATTTTTGGAGCTACTTCTTCCATTCTTCCAGCAATACCATTAAAATTTTGTGCTATTTTAGCTATTTCATCTATATTTTTATTTAGAAGTTTAGCTACTCCTAAGATGGCTGCTTGAAAATTTTCTTGGTTAAAATCCCCTTTTAATTTTGTTTTAAAAACTCTATCTAATGGATAAAAATAGCTATTGTTTTTATTTATATTTAACTCATATTTTTTATTTATAATCTTTAAAACTTCATCTTTAAAAAAACTTTCTTTTACTTTTTTATACTCCTCAAAAGTTTTATGATAATCTAAATGGTCTTGGGTTATATTCGTAAAAATTTTCAAACTAAAATCTATACCATCTATCCTATTTTGAGCAATAGCATGAGATGAAACTTCCATTATAAAAAAATCTGCTTTATATTTATAAACTCTATCAATAGTAGTAATTATAGGAGGAGTTGTAAGAGTTTTATTTTCTTTTTTTACTCCATTTACAAAAAATCCCTCTGTCCCTTGTATTCCTACACGAAACCCTAATTTATCTAAAATATAACCTATTAAAAAAGCTGTGGTAGTTTTTCCATTTGTGCCACTAATACCTATAAACTTAGTTTCACAATTTTGTAAAATCTCTTTTGGAGTAATATAATTTTGATTTGAAAAGTATTTTTGATTTTGGGTAGTGAGTAAAAAAAGGTCTCCTTTTTTATACTCATTTGTAGAATCGGTAATAATCTTATTATTTAATTTTATTTTCATATCTTAGTTTAGAAAAATCTACTACTAATTTACCATATATATTTTCTGCATAATCCAAAGCCATATCTTCATATCCAAATACCATAAGTTTATTCATAAATTCAACAAGTTCAGAATTATCTACAAAGATAATTTTTGTTGTAAATAAAACATTTTCAAGTTGTATTTTGTCTTTTAAAATATCTTTTATATCTTGGTATAAAATACCATCTAATTCATTTACATTTTGAGTGTATATTGTTTGCATTTAAATTCCTGCATACTTCATAAGTTCATCTAATTTATCTTCATATCCATGAGGAACATTCATTACAACTAATTCTGGATGAATTTTTTCTCTTAAAACTTTCTCTACTCCATATTTTAATGTAGCACCTGCACTACTACACCCTACACAACCACCTTGAAGTTGAACAAAAACTGTTGGTTTTTGGACATCTATAAGTTTAATATCCCCTCCATCCATTTGAAGCATAGGTCTTACTTCTTCTATAACACCTGCCACTGCTTCTTTTAAATCTTCATTTTCAAATGGTATTGCCATTTTATCTCCTTATAATTTATATGATTTTTGATTATAGCAAAAAAAATAAAAATTTAAAAACTATAATTATAACTTAGCAAATGAACATTAGATTTAGCATCTCCATTTTCTTTAAATTCTGTATTTGAATATTCATATTTAATAGATGATAGTTTATTTATTTTGTAACTTTCGGAAAATTTAATTCCTCTTGTTTGTTTACTGCTTAAATTATTTACAATAAATCCTCCATTATCCACAGCATATATTCTTTCTCCACTCCAAAAACCTATGGTTGTCGTAAATTTTCCATTGTAATTACTTAATTCAAAACTACCTGATGAATAACTCTTATCTGTATCTAAATTTTGAATATAATAATATTTCATTTCAGCATAAAAACTTCCAATAGCTGAGTAATAATTTCCGAAATTAAATCCAGCTTTTGGAATAAATTGTAAAATTTTAGGAGATGTATCTAAATTAGAATAATCACTATAATGAATATCTACTCCATAATTATAAGCATAAGTTTTATAATACAATATTCCCAAAGTATAGATTATCCCTCCATCTGTTTCTTCATCTGTCGAATCAATATAGTGAATACCCATTTTATAATCTAAATTATAGCCTTGATAATAATGAGCTAAAATTGTATAATCACCTTGTGTTAAATCTGATATATTATACTTGTAATCAATATTAGTTTCTTCTACATCCATTTCTATCTTAAATGGTGAATTAAATAGACTCAAATAAATACCATTTACACTTCCTTCATCTTTTGTAGTTGTCCCTGAATAATCAATATATCCTCCATATATTGAGGTTGTATATAAATTAGCTGCCATTGCACTTACACTTAACATTCCTGCTAATAATAACTTTCTCATCTACTTTCCTTTAATTTATATCCTAAATTTCTTGTATTTTCTATTTCAAAACCTAACTTTCTAAGATTTGATATTTTTACTTTTAGACTACCTTCTGTAATATTTAATCTATCGATAATTTCCTCTTTTGATATATATCGTTTTTTGTTTTTAAAAAACAAAATTAACAAATCATATTCAAGATTTGTTAAGTCTATTTTTTTGCTATTTTTATAAATAAATCTTAATTTCAAATTAAAATAGATGTTTTTATATTTTATAATATCTGTAATTTCAAAATATTTTTTTATGTAATATTCTATTTTTATCTTAATTTCTTCGACATAAGTAACTCTCTTTTTAAAAAATTCATCTGCGATTGTATAAGCTTTTTTTTGTGCTTCAAATGTTTCAATATTACTTAAAAATATAGCAATAGTTTTATCTTCACTTTCTCTTAAATTTTTTAAAGCACCATACCCCTTTTCAAAATCAAATATATAAAAATCAAACTTTTTTTTGAAAGTCAATTCATATACCTCATCTTCACTATAAGCAAAAAAAAGTTTATAAGGTAAAAGTTTTAAACTTTCACTCCATTCATTATCATATATTAAAATATTCATTTATTTAAAAACAACTTTGCATTTATATTATTTGGGTCTAATATCAAAATAGAATCTTTATATATCTTTTTTGCATATTTTGGATTTGTAATTTCATAAATTTTGGCTAAATTTACTAAATAAGTAACATCTGTTGGATAAATAGTAAGCATTTTTTTTGCGATTATTAAAGCATTTTTATAATCTTTTTTTCCTTTTAAAGCTTGTAAAGTATAAAGATTTGCATAATAATCATAATAATTGATTTTCATAAGTGAATATCCTATTTGAAGAACTTTATCAAATTCAGCCGTTGTAAGATATACTTTCATCATTCCAAGTTTTGGCTCAAATGAATATGGAAGAGCTAAACTTGCTTGTTTATAATATTTAATTGAATTTTCATATTTTTTATCCATATAAAAAAGATAAGCAAGTCTTAAATTAAGAGTATATCCTTTTGGATATTTTTTATAAACAGGTATCAAAACTTTTATAGCATCTTTATAATCTCCTATTTTTTCATAATTATAAGAATTTAAATAAGCTTTTTGTATTTCATCACTAAAAGCAAACACAAACATAAATAAAAGTATAATTTTTTTCATTTAATTTTCCTTAATAAAATATTTTTAGTTTTAATTTCCTCAAACCCTTTTTCATAAAAAGAAAACTTAACTTCTCCAAATTCACTTTTTAAATTTAGATGATTTAAATTGTAACTGAATTCTCTTTTATATAACAATTTATTAAACGAAGATAATAGTTCTATAATCATCGTTTTAACTCTATTTTCTAATAAATAAATTGGTAAAGCATCGCTAAAATTTATTTGTTTATTCACAAGAGGAATTCTTGGCGATAATTTAAATAAAAGTTTTAAATAACTTTCATCTCCTATATAATTATAAAAATAAAAAAGAGTAGGAGTTGTATAAAAATAAAGTTTATTTTTACCATCACTTAAATAAAATTCTCCTATTTTATTCATCTCTACTTTAAATTCTATTTCATCTTTTTTATCATTTTTAATTACTTCATATTTATAAACATCATCTAAAATAAAATTAAATCTAAGTTGCATAGATTTATCTGCTATCACAGCTTCTATCTCTTCATCTTTTTTAGGTAAAGAGTTAAATATAATTTTATCATTTTGATAATATTCACTAAATAAAAATGAAATTGTTTCACTTCCTAAAACTCCATATTTTTGCACTTGGATATGAATATGAGGTTCAGGTGAATATCCACTATTTCCACATTTTGCTATTACTTGTCCTTGATAAACATAATCTCCAACTTTTACATTTATAGAATTTTGCATAAGATGAGAAATCTCTACAAAATACCCATAATCACTTTTTATAATTATATAATTTCCCCAATTATTTATTCTATCAACTTCACCTATAATGTTATCAACTAAATCTCCTCTTAGGACTACTACATATCCATTTATTGGACTTAATACACTTTCTCCAAAACAATAATAATCACTTGGATAAATTCCTTCATTTTTGTAAGTTTTATCATCTTTTTTTATTACAAAATCATAAGCATATTTCCATTTACCTTTATGAGTCCATTCTCCATTAAAAGCTTGATATACATTCCATTTATTACTAAAAGGTAATCCTATTTTTATACTACTTTCTCCAAATCTAAAAATATTACTTAAATAATAACTTAAACTTTTTTCTGGTGTTTTTTTGATGTTATAGTTAAATTCTTTATAAAAAATCATACCCAAAACAAATACAAACATCATAACAACTATATTAAATGGCAAAGTAAATACAGGTAAAGAATAATAATTAAAAAACACCACCATCGCATCTACTAAAACTACACTAATTAAAACTCCCACTAATGCTAAAATATAATTTTTTATCGTAGGCAATAAAAACACTCCTCCAAGTGCTATTGCTACTAAAATATAATTAAATGCATAAGGGTCATTCAAAGCTTCATAATAGTTAGTTACAAGTAAAGAATGAATAAATACTCCAAAACTAAATCCAGCTAAAGCCATTAAAGCCATAATTCTTGAAGTATATAAAAGCAATAAAAACATCAAACTACCAGCTAATACATTTGGTAAGAAAAAAATAGTCCCAAACGATTTAAAAAATGAATCTAAAAAAGGAGTGATATGTATGTCAAATAAATTATGGGAATTTATAAGATTTGAAAAAAGATGAGAATATTTTAATGTTGCTAAATATGCTACAATTGTAACTAAACTAAATGGAAGCGATAAAATCGGGATTTTATAAACAGCAAAAACTCTATTCATTACAAAAGAGAGTAAAAAAGTAAAAACAGATAATACTAAAATTAAAAATAAACTAAGTAAAGTAGGAGAAAATAAAAATCCTATTCCCATACCTACTAATAAAGAGTTATATAAATAAAATCCATTTTCTAAATATTCCTCTCTAAGAGAAATAAATTCGGCAAAAATGATAGTAGATATTAAAGCAAAAAGCCCACTAATAGCTATACTTGGATTTATAAAAGTGATAACTAATAAAATAAAGCCTATAATTTTATTATCTAAAAATAATAATGCTGAATATGGCTTTAATAAAATCCCAATTTTTTTTAACATCT
>Ga0256837_1001382_pt1 | contig 16789 bp, 19 predicted proteins | sample 4562384metaG_FD_185976 | JGI IMG/M metagenome (GOLD analysis project Ga0256837, IMG submission 185976) | Hydrothermal vent microbial communities from Guaymas Basin, Mexico - 4561-384 | ecosystem: Environmental > Aquatic > Marine > Hydrothermal vents | place: Mexico: Guaymas Basin | collected...
AGCTGACTTTGCTAAAAAAATATAAGGAGACATTATGAGTGATACTAAAACATTAATGAGATTTACTGGTGTTGGTGGTCAAGGTGTTCTTCTTGCTGGTGAAATTTTTGCAGCTGCAAAAATTAAATCTGGTGGTCATGGACTAAAAACAGCAACATACACATCACAAGTTCGTGGTGGAGCAACTGTTGTTGATATTCAACTTGATGATGAAGAGATTTATTATCCATATGCTAATGATGGTGAAATTGGTTTCATGCTTTCTGTTGCTGAGATGAGTTACAAACTTTTCAAAGATGGTGTTAAACCTGGTGGAACAATTGTTGTTGATCCAAATCTTGTTCATCCAACTGATGAAGATAGAAAAAAATGGAATATACATGAAATCCCAATTATTACAATTGCAAAAGAAGAGGTTGGTAATGTAATTACTCAATCTGTTGTTGCTCTTGCAATTGCAAATACAATGACGAATGCTATTGATAAAGATGTTTTAATAGAAACAATGCTTTCAAAAGTACCTGCAAAAGTTCATGAGGTGAATAAGATTGCTTATACACTTGGTGAAAAATATGCTAAAGAAGCTATGGCTTAGTTATTAGCATGGCTTGTAGATAAGTTAATTCTTATCTACAAATTCCTACTATTTTCAATATTGGTTAACATAATGTAAATTCTCTTGAAAAGTGTTTTTCACTTACAACTTCACTTAATAAACTAACAAATAAGCCTACTTTACTTAAATTAAAATATTACATAAATAATTTAAGAAATAATTTATATCTACCCCTTTTTAATTCCTTTTCCTCTAATGATAAAAGTAATTATAAAGTTATAAAGTTATGTACTCTCAACAGCTCCCTTGTAGCTTATGTTTCAGAGGTGTCATTCCGTAAAGATGTCGCACAATTCCGTAAAGATGTCGCACAATTCCGTAAAGATGTCGCACAATTCCGTAAAAATGTCGCACAATTCCGTAAAAATGTCGCACAATTCCGTAAAGATGTCGCACAATTAGTCAAAAAGCATGCTAATTCTACTAAAACTCCTACTTTTATTACAAATAACAAGCATTTAAGCCTATATAACGCTCTGAATCTATCTGGACTTAGTGAAAGTGCGACATTTTTACGGAAATTTATAAGACAAAATCTAATATGTTTAAATTTTATAAGTTTTGAAAACCTCAGTAATAGCGATATTGTGAGATATTCATTCCGTATAAATGTCGCACAATTAGTCAAAAAGCATGCTAATTCTACTAAAACTCCTACTTTTATTACAAATAACAAGCATTTAAGCCTATATAACGCTCTGAATCTATCTGGACTAAGTGAAAGTGCGACATTTTTACGGAAACAAATTTATTTTAAACAAAGGAAAAATTAATGAATAATGAAATAGTTGATGATCAAAAGTATATCAAACCAACAGCATTGGTAAATATTGATAGAAAAGAGTTGACAGTAATGAGTAATAAGGTACTGAATTTTTTTATACATCAAGCAACGAGTAGCTATGAAATTGATAAAAATAATAAATTGGTGAACGAAATTAAATATACAAATTTATCTACGATAAGAAAAGGTATTGATGATTATTCAAGACAACCAAAGAGATTAAAAGCAAATATATTAAAGCTTGGTAGTGCTAGTGCTAGATATGGTGTAGTTCACTTTGACAAAGATTCTTTAAAGAATAAAATTAATTCTGAAATAGAAGGAACGATGTCTTATGTGGACTTTATAGAGATTTATCAAGATGGAACAGTTAAATATAAGTTAGGTGAAAAATTTTTCTCGTTTATTTCTGATATGTTGATTGGAACTGAAAGATATTTTCAACCTTCTTTAGTAATTAAAAATAGATTAACAACTATTGCTGCAACTGTTTTTTATGAGCTTGCTTGTAGTTATACAAATTATTCAACTATCCCATTGATAAAAATTGATGAAGGATTTATGGATTTACTCGGAATATCAAATAAGTATATAAAAGATGTTTACGAACTAAAAAGAAAATTTATATCCCCTGCTCTAAAACAACTAAGAACTGAAGAGATCTTAAATTTAGACTTTGAGATTCTTGAAAAGAATGATGGTAAATATATCAGATTATATAAAGTTCAAAATACTTCTAGGTTTAAGCCCTACTCCATCTATGAATTTATCGCAATGATGAAAAATGCTAAGTCAATTACAGCTTATGCTAGAAAGATTAAGGCTTCCTACGAGAAAGATAATAACAGTATTGACACGATAGATACTTGGATAGAACTCTATACAGAGTATCTTGAGCTTCATAAAAAGATCAGTATTTTATCAGATAAGTTAGACCTATTAAAATCATACACAAAAAAATTCTATGGCATAACTGACCTAAAAAAACTGTTTTATCTAAAAGATACTGCTATTTATATCGAACTATATTCATACATAAACTCCTTAAAAGCTAAGAATAAAGAGAACTTTATTATCTACTTACTTCTTCAATCAAGTGAATCATTTAGCTTATTAATTCAAACAGAAAAAGATAAAGAATATTTCTATGAGATGGAAAGAGGAGGCTGGGATGAGTTAATTTACAACACTTTCCCACCTAAACTAGCTGCAAATATATTTATTACTACAACATCTAGTAAAGCTCCACTATTGATTGACTTTAGACTAAATATAGACGCACTTAGGCTACTAGAACACGAGTTTTCACAAGATATGAAAAATGTAAAACTAGGATTTATTATTGGAAATAGACACACAGGGATAGAGATGATCTCTTTAAAACACAGAAATTTAACACTAAAACAAGGATAAAAATAATGAAAATATCGAGAAAAGAATTAATAAAAAATACAATCAGTTTAAGGGTTCTAAAGAAAGATAATAACCTATTTGTAAATATTTATGTTGGATACAAAGCTTATAGCTTTACTTCAACTATTGAACATCTTGACTATGAACTAGAAAAGGAAGAATTAAAGAATATTTGTGTAGTAAGCAAAATTATTATCAGTGGAAAAGAGATAGATACTGAAGCTTTTGTGACAAAACTTGAAATAAAAAATGGTGAATTTATAGCTCTATTTAGTGATGGTAAAAAGTTAGGATGTAGGAGTAAAGATTTTGATTTTGAAGCAATAGAACCGACAAATGATGAACTGAAAACACTCATCTTAGAGAACATAGAAGAGTTTTAATCGTGTTACATACTGGTTGGCAAAAAATGAATCTTATGAAAATATTATCTATTGCTGAAAATAAAAGACAGCAGCATAGAGCAGATAATGAACATTTTGATGTTTGTATCTCAAATGAGACTATTTTCAATGATTTAAACTATGTTTTTACTCATATTCATGGCTATAAAAAGCTTTACTTGAAGTTTTTTGAGGATATGTCAATCTTTGAATTTGATAAGACATCATCAGTTACTGATAACAAGGGTGAATATCCAGCAAAATTCGATCAGATAAAGCTATATGAACATACTTTTAACACTTTTAGAGAGATGGTATTGCTAATTAAAGACAATAACCAATACGAGATTCAAAAAGATATTTTCTTGTTTATCGCCCTACTTCACGACTTTGGTAAGTCTTATCTTCTATGCGAAAAATATAATATTGATTTAGCAGATTCTCATTGGGTAAGAGGTGCGAAATATTTTAAAAAGATAATGGATAGTGAGTTAGGTATAGAGAGTGATATGGACAAAACAAGTCAACAAATTATTTATTCAACTATCTATATTCATCATGATCTAATTGAAAAGAAAAAAGAAAATATTTTTTTAGAAGCCCTAAAACTAGCTGATAGCAGGGCTAGAACCAAGGAAGAATTATTATTAGGGAAAACAATATGACAGCAAAAGGACATATTGTTTTAGCTTCTACTTTAGCATATTTACCAGTGGAGTATATGAATGAATATTATTCATTTACTGAATCTATATTGGTGTATCTTTTAATATTATTTGGTGCTTTACTTCCAGATATTGATGAACCTAAAAGCTACATAGGTAATAAATTAACTTATTTTGCTCAGTTCCTAAAGCTTATGGGGCTAAAGCATAGAACAGTTACTCATTGGCTTATAACACCTCTTTTGATAGCTCTTGTTGGATATTTTTTACTTGAAGATATAGAACAGATAATAGTCCTCTCTATAGCTTTTGGGATATTAGCTCATGACATAGGAGATCTACTAACTAAAGGTGGGATAGATGGATTTTTCTACCCTCTCTTTCCTCAAAGAAAAATAGTCTTACTTCCTAGATTCCTAAGATTTAAAACCTTCTCAATTCAAGAGATGATGCTAATTACTGCTTTGGTATGTATAAATATTTATATCTATTTGTTGTTGTTAAAGGAGCTTGTGTAGATGGTGAAATTTAAAAGTATTTTAGCATTTAAGATTTTCAACTTAGCAATAAAGGTTGAAAAGATGTCTATAGATAGTAAAAAAACTACTGATATGGAACAACTTGAAATATACGCTGAATTACAAAACCAACTAGAGGAGAACATAAATAAAATGTACAAAGTCTCAAGTGAAGTAGCTACGAAAATAAAAGAGTTAAAAAAAGTAAAGAGGGAGATAGATGAATGATATGCAAACAAGAGGAGCTGTTATGAGCAATAGTAATGCTTACTCTGATAATTTAGCCCATAGACAACATGATGCTTATGGTGGTTCTGACCCCTATGCTAAAAAAGATCCTTATGCAAATAATGATGCTCATAAAAAAGGGGAAGAGAAAGAGAAAAAAGGCTTATGGGAGCTAGATTTTTCGATAGTTAGATTCTTTAGAGAAAACTACAATGCGGGAATAGATTTTGAGGAATCACCTAGAGTGTTTTTTGATGAAGAGTATATGTTAAGTTTAAGGCTTAAGCTATTAGGTAGAAATTTTACAACTATGTTATTGAAGTTTTTTCTAATGCTTTTTTTTACGACAGTAACATTGTTTTTAAACTTTAGAGGGGTGATGTTAGTCAGCTTTTTATATTTAGCAATGTTTGTTTATTACATTTTAGTGCCAATGGCATTTATGAAGTATATAAGACAATATATTGCTGATGATACAGAGAAAGGTAAGTTGAAAAAAATCTATCAGACCTATGCAAAATGGATGCGTCCTCTTGAAACAATAACGATGAATAGTTTCACTATTATTTTTGTGGCATTAGAGATTATTTTATTCTTAAATACAGAGCTAGTGCTTTTTTATATGAATAAATTAATTGAAAAAACCAACTTTAATGCTTTGATTAATTATGTATCTACTTTGAATTTAGAACAAGTTCAAAGTTCAATTCTCATGGTAATGGGAATCTATCTATTTTCATACTTAGTTTACTGGGTGTTTATCTATAAAATTTGGTCGCCTAAATGGGAAAAAAAACGAAAAGAGAATGAGTTACTTTGGAGTAGAACTAATCAAAGAACTGCTAAAAATCTTAAAGATGCTCTAACTGTAGAGGTTTAGTAGAGTATGAAATTTTGGATGATTGTATTTAATTTACCTCCATAGTTTTATAGGCAAGGCTTTTTCGTAAATATTTGTAAACAAAAAATAAAAATAAAGGTAATAAATGAAAAATAGTATCGTAACAAAAGTGTTAATTATTATGGCGATTGGTCTAATGACTGTGGCTTCAGCAGAAGTAACAGAACCAGGATCTTTTGCAAACTACTTAGAGGTTTTCTTTCAGATGGTTAAGGGAACAGGTGGGAATTTAGCGATGGCTTTAATCATGATGTTTGCTGGATATAAAGCTTATCAAAATGCAACACCAACACCATTGTTATGGGGAGCATTAGCTGTTGTTTTAATTGCTGCATCACCATATATCTCAACAAACTTAACAGCTAATGTTGAAACATTTATGGATTTAGAAGAAGAAGAATAATCATCTAAACTAGTATAAAAAGGAGAGTATATGGACCAGAGAGTGAAGTTTTTAAGATTTATAGATTCTAATAGATTGATATATAGATTTGAATGGGATTTAGTTGTCGTTCCAATTGTAAGTGGCTTATTTTACTTTGTCGCATTAACATTATTACAATCGCCTCTTTGGTTCTCTCCTTTTTTTTCTTTTATTGGAGCATGGAAAACACTATCAATGTATAAGCTGCTTATTAAAGATGCAGCACCTGGATATTTGTATCATTTTTTTTACTCAATAGGTATTTTAAATCCAGTTATAAAAATTAAAAAGAATGGTAAAACTATTCGTAAAAATCCAATTAATATTCCATTTGGATTTGAGAATGATTTTAGAGATTAAATAGGAGGGTTCAATGAATAATAATGATAAGGGTTCAAGCTGGTTATCAGATCTTGACAATGTAATCGCTGAGAATAGTAAGTTAGCATTAATATTGATGATGCAATTTATTATGATGGGCTTAATGGTTATTGGTTATATGAAAATGATAGATAATGTTGAAGTTAAAGTGGAACTTCCTAAAACAATTAAAGAGGAAGGTGTTGTCGTAGTTGGTAAAGAGTATGCAAATAATAAATTTTTCAGAATGTGGGGTAGAGAAGATATAGAAATAGTTTCATCTTTTAATCAAAAAAGTATCAAAACAAAGATGGCTTATTTAAAAGATAGAATGTATCCCCCATATTACTATAAATTTGAGAAGTTATTTAAAGACTATGAAAGACAAATTTCAACTGATTTAGTAAGTCAAAAGTTTGTTTTTGCGAAGGAAGATATAAAAGTTAAATCTTCAGATTCTCATAAAAAAGCAACAGTTTCTATTACTGGATTTTATAGTAAAACAATAGATGAAGATGAGATTATTAAAGCAGCTCCTTGTGAGTACAAGATGGGTTATATTATAAAAGGGGGACATATATATGTTGAATCGTTTAAAACTACTTGTAAGTAGTACATTACTAGTTTTAGTAACTCAAAATATTAGTGCTAAAGAGATTCCAATTACAGAAGAGGTTGAGATAGCGATAACTGTTGGTAAATTTTCAGTTGTTGAGTTTCCTTTTAAGATTACATCTAAAAATGTAACATCTTTCTTGTTGGCTAATGTTCCTTCTAATAAAACTGGCAAAGAGCATGAAAAAAGTTTACAAGATCAGTTAATGGATGAAGCTCATAAAACTAAAATGAAAAAAGGTAAAAGGAATTTAAAAAAACCTAGAAAGAGAAAATCAAAATATATCTCTATTATCAAAAATGTAAATAGCTTAACTTTTTTCCCTAAAAAAGAGGGTGTGGTAAAGATGGTAGTTTGGGGATATGATCACCCTATTCTACTCTCTGTTAAAGCTGTAAGAAAAGATGGCTTTGGATTATATCAATTTACTATCCCTCAATCCCTCTCTAAAGATGTGATGTTAACTGAACAAGGTGGTCATGAAAAAGTTATTAATAAACTAATGATACACCTCTTTAATCAAACTCTCCCTAAAGGGTATAAAAATAGAAGTGAAGATGCTATATATGAATCTAATGGTTTTAGTTTTAGGCTAAACAGAGAGGTTGTAGGTAAAAAATATTTAGGTCAAGAGTGGATACTTACTAACAACACAGAATTAGAATCTAATATTCATGAGGAATCTTTTTATCAAAAAGGTATTTATGGAATTTCACTAGAAGCAGATAGATTAAAATCTAAAGAAAGTTCTAGGGTTTTTATAGTTAGAACTGGCAGTAAAAAAAGAGTAAAAAATGAAAGATGATAAAAAGAAATCATTAAATTTCCATACTCTTTTAGCTTCATTAGAGAGCTTTATAGATGGACTTAAGGGTTCTTATAATTCTATGATTGCTGGGGCAAAGGCTAAAAAAGGGAAAATTAAAGATGGTGAAGATGGTGAAGATGGTAGCGATGAAAAATTTGATATTAGCGTAGATGATATACAAAAAGCCTATAAGGATGTACCTAAGAAAATAGGATATATCACTATTGGGCTAAGTTTTTTAATTATTTTATTAATGACTTTAGTAACTGTAGGTAAGCAAGTATCGGCAGTTGATGAAAAACGGAAAAAAGTTAAAAAAGAAAAATTAAAAGAGGGAGAAGTAGAAATATCTATTGATGAACAAGGTTGGAAACACTATCAGAGCAAGAGAATAGATTTTGTGATGAGTAGCACTAAAAAGCAGCTTGAAGAGAATAAAAAAGATATGGAACGAACTTCAAAAGCTTTAGAAGAGAGTGTTAAAAAAGAACTTAATACAACAGTTAATACTGTTAAAACATATATGGAAGAGTTTAATAAGAAATTGGTTGCTGTTCAGACAGGAATTGATAAAAAGTTAGATTCTAAGATGAGTGAGGTTGATAAAAAAGTTCAAGAGAATAAAAAGTTTGTTGAATCTTATAAATTTCCAACAAGTACAGGGCAACAGTTTGCACTAAATGAAAATTCAGTGATGCTTCCTCCACCTTTAAAAGGTTTAAATAGTAAAGATCAAAGTGATAAGAATACTAATATTAAAGATGGTGTTGAAGATAATGAAACTAACACGACATATTATACTAATCCAGATGATGATGACTATAACTATTATGGTGTAGAGGTGGATGATTTTGAAATAATGACTAGCTCTATAAGTACATTAGTTGATGAAAATCAAACAAGAAAATCTAAATCAAACTTTCACATAATGAAAGGTCTTGTTCATGCGACACTTCTTACAGGAATCAATGCAGCAACATTTAGTGGTGGCAGTAGTAGAAACCCTTTTCCTGTACTTTTTTCAGTTGATGGGGATACTTTTATAGCAAATAATGAATATGAAACTATAGAAGATTGTTTAATAGCTGGTTCCGCAACTGGAAATATAAACACATCAAGAGCAGATGTTTTACTTACTGAAATTAGTTGTAGTGGTTACAACAAAGCAGGCAAAAGAGTGAAAATAGAGAAATCTCTTAAAGGTTGGGCTATAGGAGAAGATGGAACAGCTGGTTTATCTGGACGATTATTAGATAGTTCAGGGAAAGTTATTACTAAAATGATAGCTATAGAATTAATTAAATCTATGTCTGACATGATGGTAGCAACAGCTCTACCACAAGGTACAACGATAAAAACAGCCACTAATCCTCTTGCACAACAACAATCAGCTGGTAATAGAGCACAAAGCACAATGGGTTCTGGAGTAAGTAAAGGTTTAGACTATGTATATGAACACTATAGTGAAATTCTATCAGGTATGTATCCAGTTATATCTGTTCGTGCAGGTAAGAAAATCACGCTTCATCTTAAAGGTGGAGAAGATATAGAACCAGTTGTTTACGATACTGTTGATATTAACGAAGAGTTTGAGGTTGAATAATGAAAAAGTTTTATAAATACATATTTGTGGGTATTACTTGTTTAGCTTTATCAGGTTGTAGTTCAATGTTTTCAGTTGGAAAAGAGAAGAGTTATTGTGCTGAGTTTGGTTGTGATTATACAGATGTTGGTGTGTGTGCTAATCCTATTGAGATATTGGAAAATAAAGATGATCTAAGTGGAATTAAAAAAAGAAATCAAATAGCTAAGGAGGCAAGTCATGACTTTTGGGAAAATAACTAATATATCTCTACTCTTAGGGATTGGAATTATCACAAGTGGTTGTATGGGTATTGGTCCTAAAAAGCCACTTGATGAAAATAGAATAATAAATAGAAAAGATATTCATACAAAACCATATCAATTAAACATAACACCTATTATTGGTTCAAGACAAGATGACACAAAAGTTGTTATGGATATGGGGAAAATAATGAAGATTTGGATTGCCCCATATAAAAATAAAGGGACATTTGTGAGTTCTCATGACAACTATGTAGTTGCTAAAGCTCCAGACTTTGTATTAGGGGAAGAGATTCCACAAAGAAATTGGAGATCTATGAAAACACCTACAAATAAAATCCCATTTCAGTTCAGAGATGCTGATTTAGATGAAGCGAAAGAGTTAGGTAGTAAAGAGATTGTTGAATATAACAATGTTATTTATCAACAACAAAATAATCAAAAGGCTGCTGTAAAACGGATGAATAAAAGTAATCTGTATGATGAAGAGATTAAGAGGTTTTTAGAGGAATAGCACCCTCTTTATGTAGCTAATACAGATAAATTAGAGAGTAAGACTTTATTTTCTAATTTGTCTGTATTAGCAGATAGATAAATTAAATTAAAAGGGATGGATATGAGATTCATTGGTTATAAAGAGTTAAAAGAGATAGAAGCTAATAATAAAAAAGCTTCTAAAAAAGCGTTACTTAAAGCAGCAATATTGGCATCAACTATTGTATCTGTGTTGGTTGTGTTAGCACCATCTATGAAAGACAATATTTTATTTTACTCTTTGGGATTTGGTTTTTTAAGTTTTTTCACTGTTTATAGTACATCTATGTATGAGATAAAATTGTTGGAAAAACTTGGTGTGAGTGAAGATCAAGCTGAAGAAGAAGTAGACAATGCTTAGAAGTGTTTTGTTTATGCTTATGTTATTGAGCATAAACTCTTCTGTTTATGCTGGAGATAATTCACAAGCAACATTAGGGGACATTAAAGAAGCTGTTTATAAATTGATAGTTAAGAATAAAAAATCATCTGTAAGAGTAGATAATCTTGAAACAATGCTAAAGACAGTTAAATTGTCTTCTGATGATATATATGCTCATAAAAAGAGTGATAAATTAGATGAGTATATTGGTAAGTTTGTTGTGAGCAATAGAGATACGCTAAATCAAATAAAAAGAGAGAAATAAAAATTATGCAAGAAAAAAACAAAAATAATGAAGAAGAGATAGATACAGAGATGAATCCAGAAGAGCTAAAAAGTTTAACACTAAGTAGTGTTGGATTTGGTGTATTTTTTGGTTTATTAATCTATATAAATAGTGATTTTGGTGAGTTTAGTGCTTTTATTATCTCTTCTATTTTAAGTTTTGGATTTTTTCTTGCTTCTAAAAATTCAAAAGCGATTAAAAAATTGTTACTTGAACCAAAAGAGATGTATAAAAAAACAGAGGGTTTACAAGATAGAAATATGACAGCCCTTTTAAAGAGAAGAAGTGTGAGCGATTTTCTTGAGTATCGTGCATATACTGAGGAAAAAGGCTTAGGTTTCTATACAATGAGAGATGGCAGACGAGGATTTGCTATGAGAGTTCAGCCAGGTGCTTTTATTGGTTCTAATGTTGAAGCTATACTTACTTCGGCACTAGAAGTGGTTGATACTGAAGGATCAGTAGCTCAATTCTTTACTTTTTCAAGTAGAAATATAGATGATAGAATAAAAGAGTTTGAAGATATACATTTAACAAAGCATATAAATGTACTTCATCCAGAAGTTTTACATGACATGATTCGTTCTCGTGCAAGACATTTAAAAAAATGGACTAATAAATCTATGCTAGATGGTGTAGATTTTAGAATTAGAGATTTTATTAATGTTGTTTCATTTTCATTCCCAAAAGGAACATCTGATGATAGAATATATTCATATTATGCTCAAATAAAAGGTGCTATATCAGAGTTAAATCCTCAAAATTTTAGTGGTCAGCAGATGATAACAATGGTTAAAGAGATATTATCACCAGAAGTTGAATCATGGGATTCGCCTAAAGATTATTCTATTGATATGGGTACCCAGATGACAAGTGAAGGTACTAGAATAAGAACAGGTTCAGATGGAGATATTTTAATTGGTGATACATGGTTTGCTAAAACAATTACTACAAAGAACTTTCCAGACACAATATCATTATCAGAGTTTACAGGGCTTTTTTACGATAGATTTGGAACAAATGTTCAAAATACAGTAGCATCACCATTTTTAGTTTCACTTACAATCTCTTATGACAATATTGAAGAAACAAATAAGAAACTTGCAAAAACAGCAGCTTGGAATATAAAGGAAACAAACAAACTAGATACAACGCTGAAAGATTCTCATCCAGAGTTACAAAGAAGAGCAGAAGAAGCTCGTTTAATTACTAGGTATCAAGACAAAGGGGAAGTTCCACTTAGGGGTATGTGGACATTAGTTTTATTTGATAATGATAAAACTAGACTTGAAGAGTATTATGGGAAAGTTATTGCTCAGTTTAAGAAAAAAGGTTGGAGTTTAATACAAGAAAGCTTTGGTAATATTGCCCTACTCTCTTTAATGACATCATTGCCATTAAATTTCAATGATAATGTAAAAGATATATTAAAAAGATTTAGAATACTATTTTTATCTAATAACACACAGATAGCACCATTAATTTCTGATGCTAGAGGTGGCAAGATGGTTGTCCCTTACATAGGTCGTTCTGGTCAATTACAAGGGTTCGATTTTTACGAAAGTGATACAAACTATAATGCAGTATTTGCAGGAGAATCTGGTTCTGGAAAATCCTATACTCAAAATGATATACATGCGATGCTATTAACAGCAGGATACAACATTAGAGGGATAGATGCTGGACATTCATATAAGTATCTAAATAAATTTATTGGTGGTCAATATATAGAGTTTAGTGAATCTAGTGATATATGCTTAAACTTTTTTACAAAAATAATTCTTCAAAGAAAACTAAAAACAGATGAAGATGGAAATATCATGTATGATGAAGATGATAATGCTATAGAAACAGATGAGTTAGTTCAAGCACCAGATGATAATGGTGTACTTCGTTATATTATACACACAGATGAATACAAAACTATTGTTCCTATTATCGGTCAAATGGGAGGGGTTAATTTAGCTGCTACCTCTTCTGAAAATTCAAATATTGTAAATGACTTACTTACTAAATTTATTGCTGCTTCTGTTGAAAAAGCTATACAGTCAGCTTATTGGCAGATGGCAGAAAATGCTGGTATGGAAACAGTATACAGAGCGTTAAAAGATATTGTAAATGAGTTAAAAGCAAAAAGTAGAGATAAAGATGTTGAATTACTAAGTAGGTTTATAGATTCTATAGCTGCTTATTGTTTACCAAATGGGATGTTTTACAAATTCTATAATGGTCCAAATAATATAAATTTTAAATCTTCTTATGTTATTGCTGAATTAGATGAGTTAAAAAATAAAGGTGATTTATATAATGTTGTATTAATGTCATTCGCTCAAACAGTGATGGCTGAATTTTTTGCAGATAGAAAAACACCTAAACTGTTCTTTGTAGATGAAGCATGGATGATATTTGGTAAGCCAATAGTTGTATCTTTTTTAAATGATTTGTATAGAAGAATTAGAAAGTATAATGGAATAGCAGTAACAATCACGCAAGGTATTCAAGATTTCTTTTTAAATCCACTTACACAAGCTATGTATAACAATGCGAATTGGAAATATTTTTTACAAATTGGTGCTGATGGTATCTCCCAAGTTGCACAAGGTAAAAAGGTTTATCTATCAGATTTTATAGTTAGATTATTAAAGTCTATCAAAAATAATTCGACTTTAAAAATAGGTGAAGGTCTTATTCGTACAGAACGAACATTAATGGTTAGTAAGCTAAAAACAGATCCATTGTCGCATTATACTTTTAGTGGTATGTCTCCTAAAGAGAAACCATATATGGATAAGTTACAGAGTAAATATAAAGTGAGTATTCATGAAGCTGTTAAATTAGCAGCACTTAAAGTGGAACACGAGATAAATGAGGATGAAGCTTATATTTTATTAAAAGGTGATGATGCTAAACAGTTAGATGAGATTGAGAAAAAAGAGAGATTAGAAAAAACATTATCAATAATTGAAGATGCTATAAATACTAATAGAGTTACTTTTCATCGTCAAATGATTAAATCAGTTGATGGTGGAGCAGATATGTATGAGAATTTTATAAGAATAATAAAAAATGATAGAACATTGATGTATCCAGCAACTTTCTTAGATCAAGCTAGAGAATTAGGAATCTATAATGAATTAATGAAAATATTATTAGAGGATGTTTTTAGATACTACGAAACAGTTGAAGATGAGTACTCTTTAAATTATGCCATAAATGATTTAGCAGACGAGGATTTAGTTCGCCATATTTTAAGTATAGTTGCTAACTCCTCAGCAAGTAATAGATTCATAATAGAACTTAGTGTAAGAGATGGTAATAGTTGTGATATTGAAATTGTAAAAACATTTATTGAGAAGATTAAGGAATACAATGTACGGATAGCATTTGATGATATAGGTATGAAAAGTATCAATTTTAATCAGCTATTTACACTTGATATAGATATATTGAAATTAGAGAGTGAGTTAGTTCGCTCTATTGAAACAAGTAAAGATTCATTAACATTTGTGGAGATGATAGTTGGGTTTGCTAAGAAATTAGAGATGACAACTATTGCGATTCATGTTGAGAGAACTAGCACAATGGAACTTGTTAAAAAACTTGGTATTAATTATGTACAAGGGTTTGTTATTGATAAGCCTTCTGGTATTGATGAATAGATTATTATGTATTATTAGCATTAAATATAAATAAATTATATTACTAAAATATATAAAATATTCTTAATAAGTTATTTTATATATAATAAATAGTATCATTTTAAGTTTTAAGTAATTTAAAGTATTATATTTTTAATAAGGGATGAAGTTTTGAAAATATCTAAAGAGAGTAAGTTAGCTATGTGGAGAATACTTTTTAGTTTTATGTTCGCATTTTTTACATGTGATATAGATGAGAATCTTCATATATTGCTTAGTGTTTGGTTTTTAGCAGCAGTTATTTCTAAAATATTTATAAATGATTATAAACTTAATAAAGTAGTTGAGTTTATTCTATATGATGAAAGAATGAAAAATTTTGAGTATTACTATAGGTGTATTATTTATGCAATATCTTGTGGAATATTTACATCTTTAGTAATTGTTGTAGCTGTGTATAAGAGTGCTGAAAATACTCCAGCAGGTATGATAATTTTTTGCACGAGTACCTTTTATTTAATTGCTATGTATTTATTTAAAATTTCAAATCGTAAAATGTCATTTTGTGACAAGCCAAAAGATTCTAAATAATGAAAATAGTTTTATTATTACTTTTATTCTTACCTACCCTTGTTTTTGGAGAAACTTACGATGATGAGTGGCCAATATATGTTTATGGAGATGCTTCATATTACAAGTTAATATATGATGGTATAGCTATGGTTATACTTGATAATGAGTTCATAAAATCTATATATAAGTTTGTTTTTCTTGCTTCATTGCTTAATGCTTCGTATAAATTTTTTCAAGAAGATTTAAAAGGTTCATTATGGAATGTTGCTGCTGGTCTTGGTATAGTGTCAATGATGTTGTTTCCTACTTCAACAGTACACATTTTAGATGTTCGTGTATTGAATGGATATGTAAAAGATAATAGTGCTGACGGTAGTGGTTATCACAAAGCAGACCATATACCTTTCTTTTTAGCAGCTGTACCATCTTTTGCTACATCTTTGAAATATTATATTATTGATGAAATGACAGATGCTCTTACCCCTGTTGATGGTGGTTCATTTAGGGATAGTGGATTTGCTACTCCTATGACATTAGCAGAAGATATGATTTCGACCTCTAATTTTAAATATTCTAAAGATACAAATTACACATCTCCTAAATTCGCACAAGCATTATCTCACTATACAGAGAAATGTATTATAGCCGAAGCATTATATACAGATAAAACTATTATTCACAATATAGTAGATCCAAAAGGGGATCAATTAGATGCTTTAAAGCCTAGTAATTTTGATATAGAAGATATAGAAATTGAAGATCTTAAAAATAATGATACCACTTGTGGGGATTTCTGGGATGATGAAATTGATGATAAAAGATCTGATGTAGAAGATTTATTAATAGGAAACTTGGAAGCTAAAAATTCAAACCTAGAAATTGATAAAATAGCACAATCTGTGAGATATGTAAGTGGAATTGAAGCAGATGCTGCTGAATCAATGACAGATTTAAAAAAATCAGCTATGAATTATGCGACAACAGGGGTTTTGTATAATGCTTTAGCAAAGGCAGGTATTGGATTGTCTGGAATTGAATTATCAAACTCTATGACGGCACAACAAACTTTATTTAATGGAATGATAGATAATACTGGTCAATGGCGATGGATGATTAAGGTTATACCAGTTGTTGAATATTTACTATTTGGTATCTTAATTTTTCTTGGATTACCAATGGCTGCTGTCGCAGGATTAAGTGGTGCAGAGAAAGGAGGAAAGATGATTTTTAATTATGTTTCAGGACTTATAGCATTTTCATTTATAGATGTAGCATTAGCAATAGTACAAGCAATATCACTATATTACTATAAAGATAAGATGGCAGATGTGATGATTATGCTAGGTAGTGAAGCTAATGCTTTAACAGCAATATCAGCACCTTTATATATTCAAGAGATGGGCTATATGAGTGGTATGATGGGCTTAGTAGCGATTATAGCGGTTCCGTTAGTTGTAACAGTTGTATTCAAAGGGGAAACAGCAGTAGCGATGGGAGCATTTAATGCAGCAACATCTAAATATCAAGGTGATAAAGGTGGACAAAGTGCGACAGATTCATTAAGAGGTAATGCAGGAATGCATGCATCAGAAGCAGCAGCTTATGAAGAGTATGCTAGACGAAATTTAGAAGACTACGGGATACCTGTTCCTAAAGGTGCTTTAGCCTCTCAAATGTGGGAGCAGATTTCAGCCGAAGCATCAAGTTATGGAGCAAATATAGGTGCACGACAAGCAGCAGAGAATAAGTATGGTTCACTAGAAGAGTATTCAGAAAATAGAGCATTATCTGGTATGGGTAGTGGTATGCAAAAAG
>Ga0256837_1001385_pt1 | contig 16769 bp, 14 predicted proteins | sample 4562384metaG_FD_185976 | JGI IMG/M metagenome (GOLD analysis project Ga0256837, IMG submission 185976) | Hydrothermal vent microbial communities from Guaymas Basin, Mexico - 4561-384 | ecosystem: Environmental > Aquatic > Marine > Hydrothermal vents | place: Mexico: Guaymas Basin | collected...
AACAAAGAAGAGATCGTTTTTGAGATCATGACGGTATTTATTGCAGAGTATGAGAAAAATCTCTTGGAAATCGTCGCAGAAGAGAAAAATGTGAAAAAGAAGCTGTTTCATTTTCTTTATCTTGGTTTTGAGGATGAAGAGAGTGCAAGACAGTTGGTACTCTACAGAGAATTTTTAGCCATCTCGATGACAAGCGGTACGGATGAGATGATCGACTTCAATAAAGAGTGCAGGAAAAAATTTGCAGATATACTCGGACAGATACTCAAAGACGGTATTGAAAAAGGCGAACTTCCACCTGAAATAGAGATGCTGACAAGCGCGATCCTCTCCTTTGCTTTGGGATTGATCGTTGAAGTGCATACCGCAGCGCTCGATCCCAAAGAGGAGATCGTCCATTTTTTGGATACGGTGTTTGCATTAATCAAAACAAAGGAAGAGAAATGAAGATATTGATAATGATGTTTTTACCCCTGTTTGTTCTGGCGCAAAGCTACGGCTTGAAAGATTTCATCTCTCATGCTGCAAAAACAAACGGGCTGATCAAAGCCAAAGCGTTGACGGTCCAGTCGAAGCAGCAGGAGGTCGAAGCAGCCAAAAGTGCTTACTGGCCAACTTTGGATATAGGGGCGGATTACAGTTTTCAATCACCAAAGTATGTGGTAAGTCCCGGAGAGACGGGCAATATATTTGTTTCTGCGAATCTCAATCTTTATGACGGAGGCAGAAAAAGCGCCATCTTAAAAAGCAAAAGCTTTTTGCACAAGGCTTCTTTGTTTGAAAAAACCGCCTTTGAGAAAAGCATTACCCTTACCATAGCGCAGTACTACTACACGATACAGAGTCTCAAAGCGACACTGCATGCCCTGCAGGAGCGTGCCAAAGAGCTTAAAGCCCAGATCAAGCGTGTCAAGAAATTCAAACTAACCGGTTTGGCGACACAGGAAGAGGTCGATAAACTCCAGTCGGTCTATGAGAACAATCAGTATACCATGGAAAATACCAAGTTCGCCATCGAGAGTGCACAGGAGAATTTGAAGCTTGTCAGCGGATTGAGTGCGAAGCATTTGAGACGAAACTATTTTCTTGAGCCCAAAGGGGTGCGTTTCGAGTGGGCTGAACCCATTAAGATCCTTCAGGCAAATGCCAATGCCGTAGGTGAAAGCGCCAAAGCGATAGATGCCGGGTATATGCCGCAGGTCAACCTCTCCGATACTTACCATAAATCGCACTTTGACGATCTTGTCTCTATGCCAGGCGGTGGAGGTGGTGCCTTTTTGGTCGATCACCAGAACAAAATAGGACTTTCTGTCAATATGAGAGTATTCGATATGGGCAAGATGGGCAAAGAGAGCGAAGCGGTGAAGTACCGGAAACTGGCGCTGCTTTCACAGCTGGATCAGGCGAAAAAAGAGCAGCGCATGAATTTTAATTTGGCAAAATCCAACCTGCGTACGACCAGAGCCAAGGTAAGAAGCGCCAAAGCTGCACTTAAAGCAGCGGTAAGTACCTACAAAACGATCAAAAAAAAGTTTGAAGTCGGTCTGGTAGATGACATCGCCTTTCTTGATGCCTTGGCACAGAAAACACTGGCAAAGTCACGCTATAAAGAGTCGGTATACGATTATGAGATCAAGAAATCGATCTACTATTATTATGCAGGGAAAGACCCCAAGGAGTTCATACGATGAGGAATTTTACAAAAGCGGTAGTGAGTTTGATGTTGCTGGCGTTAAGCCTTCATGCTGAAGAGATCTATGCGACATTTACGGTGGAAGCTTCACAGCATGCCGATCTGGCATTTACCACTACAGGAACTGTAGAAAAGGTCAATGTGGATGTCGCTTCCGTGGTAAAAAAAGGAGAGATCCTTGCCGAGCTGAACAATGAGGATCTCAAAGCGGCATTGGATATTGCAACGATTGCGATGAAGTATGCCAAAAGAGATTATGAACGGCAGGTCAAGGTCAAAAAACTGGTCGATGCTTCCAAATTTGACAGCTATGCTTTCAAATATGAACATGCCAAAGCCCAGACAGCCTACCAGCAGGCACTGCTGGACAAAACACAGCTAAAAGCACCCTTTGACGGCGTGATCTATGAAAAGAGTGTAGAAGTAGGTGATGTGGTCAGCGGTGCGATGATCCGTACGGTGATGAAGATACAGAGTCTCAAAGAGAGAAAACTCATCCTTAGTGTAGATCAGAAGTACTGGAAAGTACTCAAAAGCGGTTTGGTATTTCGTTACAAGGTAGATGGTGACAGCAGTGTTTATACCGGAAAGATCAGCAAGGTCTATCCGTATGCCAACGATGCCAACCGTAAGATCCGTGCCGAGGTAGAGGCTGAAAGTTTTACGCCCGGACTCTTTGGGGACGGCTACATTATCGTTCCCGATACAAAGTAAGGTGAGCATATGTACAAGTTAGCCATAAACAGGCCTATTGCGACACTGATGTATGTCTTTACACTGGTGATCTTCGGATGGCTCAGTTTCAAAAGCATGCCCTCCGCACTCTTTCCCAACATCGATTTTCCGATGGTCACCATCAAGACCGTCTACCCCGGAGCCGAAGCCGGTACGGTAGAGTCGCAGGTAACGGACAAGATAGAAGAGGCGATCTCGCGTATCGGCGGGGTGGATGCCATCACTTCCACCAGTTCCGAGGGGGCTTCGGTGGTCATGGTCAAGTTCTTTCTGGAGCGTGACATCAACGAAGCGACCAACGATGTGCGAGACAAGGTCTCTGCGGTAGTGCTTCCCAAAGATGCCAAGACACCGCTGGTAAGCAAACTCGATATCGGCGGCGCACCGGTGGTCAATCTCTTTTTGACGGCAAAAGAAGCGCCGCTTAAAGAGTTGATGCTCTTTGCCGATGAGAAGGTCAAACCTGCCGTACAGAAGATCAACGGGGTGGGTGCGGTCAACATTATCGGGTATCGCGACAGAGAGATCAAGATCTTTCCCGATGTCAGGATGTTGAACAAATTCGGCATTACCGTACGTGAACTCAATGCCATCGTCTCCCGTGAAAATGTGAAGATCGGCGGGGGTAAGCTCATTGCCAAAACCAAAGAGTTCATCCTCAAGACCAAAGCCGATGCCCTGAGTGTCGAGGAGCTTAAAAATATTGTCATCAAAGACAATATCCGCCTAAAAGATGTGGCAAAAGTGGAAGACACGCTCAGCGATCCGGACAGTTACGCTTCATATAACGGTACGCCGGGTGTGATGCTTGAAGTGCAGAAGATCTCGGGGACCAATACGCTTGAGATCGTCCAACGGGTCAAAGAAGCAGTCCCCGCACTAAAGCAGATGGCAGGTGAGAAATACGGCGTAGAGATACTTCAGGATACCACACCGTTCATTATCCACTCGCTCAAAGATGTGGAGTTCGACCTGGTTTACGGTGCGTTTCTGGCGGTCATTATTATCTTCGGTTTCCTGCGAAACTTTACCATTACCATTGTCTCTGCGCTCTCTATTCCTATCTCCATTATGGGTACGATCGCGCTGATGGATTTCATGGGGTTTGATCTGAACAAAATGACCCTTATCGGGCTGACGCTCTCTATTGGTATCATCATCGACGATGCCATTGTTGTACTGGAGAACATCTACAAAAAGATGGAAGCGGGTATGGGCAGATTTGAAGCGGCGGTAGAGGGGGTTAAAGAGATGGCATTTGCCATTCTTGCCATCTCTGCAATGCTGCTTGCAGTGTTCATCCCCGTAGCCAACATGAGCGGGATCGTCGGGAAATTCTTTGAGAGTTTTGCGATGACCGTCGGGTTTGCCGTGGTGATCTCCTATACCGTTGCGATGACCTTTATGCCAAGCCTGAGCGCGAGGGTGCTGCATAAAGGCGAGAGTCGGTTCTATAACATCACGGAACCGTTTTTTAAGATGCTTGAAAAGATCTATGATGTGACGCTGAAACTGGCACTTCGTTTCAAGGTAATTACGCTGATACTCGTATTGGTCATATTTGTCGGTTCACTGAGTCTCTTCCCCAAAATAGGGATGGACTTCATCCCCAAAGAGGACAAAGCTGAATTTGAGATCAAGCTGCGTGCAAAGCCGGGTATTTCGCTTGAACAGATGATTCAAGAGTCCAAAAAGATAGAAAATCTGGTCAGAGATGACAAAAATGTCGAGTTCACGACGCTGAGTGTGGGCTACAACTCGGTCAAAGAGAAGAACAAGGCGCTCATTTATGTCAAACTGACCCCCAAAAGCCAAAGAAGCATCGACCAGGAGCAGATCATCCAAAATTTCAGAGATCAGCTCAAACCCTACCGGAAGAAGATGTATATCACCGCTGCGGCAATTCCCAACATCAAAGGGGCCGGGGTATCGGTGCCGTACCAGATCGTACTCAAATCCGATTCGTTCAAAGCACTTGAGAGTGCCAAAGAGAAGCTGACGGCCTATCTTGCCAAGAAAAAAGGGTTTGTGGACATTGACACCAACATGGATGAGGGCAAGCCGCAGATCGATATCAATATCCTCAGAGAAAATGCCAACCGTCTGGGTATCTCTGCTTCTCAGATCGCACAGGCAGTGGCCATTGCCTTTTCAAGCGACCTTGAGATCTCCTACTTTGAAGAGAAAGGAAAGCAGTACAACATTACGCTTCGTTTTGATGATGCACACCGGGTCTCTTTAGAAGATCTTAAAAAGATCCAGCTTAGAGCCGCCAACGGAGAGCTGGTCTATCTGGACGGGCTTGTCGAGTTTGTTGAAACCAAATCACTTGCAGCGATCTACCACTACGACCGACAGCGTCAGGTGACCATCTACTCCGATCTCTTCGGACTGGATCTTGGCGGTGCGGTTAACTACACCAAAGAGGGCATAGACAAACTTTTGCCACAAGGCGTAACCTACAAGTTCACCGGATTTGCCGAAGAGATGGTCAAGACCAACAAGGCATTCGGTGCGGCACTGGGGCTTTCGGTCATTTTGATGTTCATCATCCTTGCCATTCTTTACGAGTCGCTCATACAGCCGATCATCATTATGATGGCGCTGCCGCTGAGTATCATCGGAGTTATGATCGCCCTTTTTCTGACAGGTCAGCACTTCTCGCTCTTTGTCATGATCGGCTTTATGCTGCTGATGGGGATGGTCGGGAAAAATGCCGTCTTGCTGGTGGACTTTGCCAATGAAGCCGTTGCCAAAGGTAAAGATGCCAATGCTGCGCTTTTGGAAGCGGGTGAGAAGCGTCTGCGTCCTATTTTGATGACCACGATCGCGATGATATTTGCCATGCTTCCTCTTGCTTTGAGCGATTCTCTTGGAAGTGAGACCAAAGCGCCCATGGCGATCGCGGTCATTGGCGGATTGCTCTCTTCGATGGTGCTGACCCTGCTGGTCGTGCCGGTGATCTACAAAATGATCTATCCGGTGGATCGATGGCTGAGAAAACGGTATGAAGGACGGATAGAAGAGTGAAAAACATAATGTCACGTATTGGATTGTTGATTTTTTTAGTTTTTAATTTAGTGTCTGTAAATCTTATGGCCAACCATGCGGATGAATACATGAAAGCTTTGAAATGCTATCAAGATAAAAACTATGAAAAAGCTTATAAAATCATAGAAGATGAAGCAAAAAAAGATAATAAATCAGCACAATATCTTTTGGGTAAAATGTTTGAAAATGGTGAAGGGGTAAAGAAAGATACATCGAAGGCAATGTATTGGTATAAAAAGGCTGCTTCCAAATATGCATATCTCGAAAAAGAGCGTGAAGTACCTAAAAAGGAAAACTTTTTAGGTAGGATAAAAAAACAATTTACATATACTTCTGAACAAAAAGCAGAAAATTTTCTTTATTCTAAACTAGATATTGAGACACCGGAAGTCAAATTTGAAGTGATGGAATATTTGGAAAACAGTTTTGGTTTACGCCCCTACAATACAAACTATTTTGCGCCTTTTTCTTATTCTACAGATAAGTATCCACGACACTTTTCAGCATACAATGAACACAATATACCTGAGAATTTGTTACCTTATAAGAAGTATGAGAACCATTTGGAAGCAGAGTATCAGTTAAGTTTTCAAAAGATTTTAACGTATAATCTTTTAGGTTGGAATGAATATATTAATTTCGCCTATACGCAACAGTCTTGGTGGAAAATTTATGATGAATCTTCACCGTTCCGTGAGACAAACTATACGCCAGAGCTTTTTATGGTGCTGCCAACACCAGATTATATTGATGATGAGTTTAATTTGAAGGCACTTAAGTTCGGATATAGACATCAGTCTAATGGTAGGGAAGGTTACGCTTCCCGGTCATGGAACAGACTCTTTTTGGCAACACTGTGGCAGTGGGATTCACTTTTTATGAGAGTTGAAGGTTGGTACAGAATACCTGAAGACAAAAAGAGTGAAGATTTTTATAATGGGACTAATCCCAATGCTTCTGGTGATGATAATCCTGATATAGTTGATTATATAGGATATGGAGAAATTGAATTGAATTATCTTTATGGAAAGCAACAATTTCATCTCCTTTTACGGAATAATTTAGATTTTAATGATAATAAAGGTGCTGTACAGTTTGATTATATGGTGCCATTTTTAAATTCAAGTAATGTATTTTGGTATGCTAAAATTTTTAATGGGTATGGTGAAAGTCTTATTGATTATGATAGAAGTGTAACCAAAATAAGTATTGGGTTTGCCTTTTCAAAAGGATTATTTTAAATGATAAGAGAGATAAATTATGAATAAGATAGATTTTACCAAAGAACAGAAAATGCATATCGTGCATAAAATAAAACACTATTTCCATACGGAACTGGGTGAAGAGATAGGGCAGTTCGATGCGGAGTTCCTTTTGGAATTTTTTGCCAAAGAGATAGGCCCCTATTTTTACAATCAGGGCTTGCAGGATGCGCAGGGAGCCATGGAGTCCCAAATGGATGCGCTCAAAGAGGTGCTCTACAGTATGGAAGAGCCGGTTATATAATTTTGAACCAAAGGAGAAAAAAATGCAGTATTGGATATATCTTGTTATAGCGATCGTCTTTGAAGTGGCAGGAACAACGGCGATGAAGTTCTCGGAGGGCTTTACCAAAACGGTGCCATCTGTTTTGATGTTCGTTTTCTACATTCTCTCACTCGTCGCGCTTACCTATGCGCTTAAAAAGATCGATATGAGCATGGCGTATGCCGTGTGGGCGGGGGTAGGAACGGCGCTGATCACGATCGTGGGTATCTTTCTTTTTAAAGAACCTGTGGGGATGGTCAAGATCTTGAGTATCGTGCTCATTATTATTGGTGTGGTAGGATTGCACCTGAGCAGTGAAGCGGCATAGATGCTTCAAAACAAACTAAAGGAAAAAAGATGCAAATGTTGAAAAAATACTGGTTGGCTGTTGCCATTGCCGTTTTACTGGTGATATCCGGATGGATGATCTATGTAAAACTGCACCCCAAAGCGCTTCCTGAAAATCTGGTTGAAGGTACGGGGCGCATAGACGGAGATCTGGTAAACCTCAATACCAAGTATCCCGGTCGTGTTAAAAAGATCACGGTCAATGACGGTACGGTCGTTAAAAAAGGGATGGTCGTCGCCGTTCTCGGCAGCCGGGAGTATGAAGCCCAAAAAGCGCAGATAGAAGCGCAGATAGAAGCGCAGAAAAAAACACTTAAAGCCAAAACGACCGAACTTGAGATCGCCAGAACGACGATCCCTGCCGGACTGGAAAAGGCACAGGAGCAGTTGAAGGCGACACAGGCGAAACTGAAAGTCCTTGAAGAGAATATCAATGCACAAAACAAAGTACTCGAACAGGCAAAAAGGGACCATGAACGCTCCGAGTTCCTCTACAAGAGCAAAGCGATCGATCCGCATACGTTCGAGCTTTCCAAACTCAAGGTCGATACGGAGCAGGACCGCTACAATGCGCTGCTTTTACAGCGTGATGAGCTCAAATCTGCGATCGCCGTTGCCGAAAGTGCAGTAAGGGAAGCGCAAGCATCCCAGGAGAAGATACATGCCATTGAAGACTCTCTTGAAGCGCTCAAAGAGGGCATCAAGGCGCTTGAAGCATCAAAAAGACAGGTCGAGACCATGATAGAAGAGCTTACGCTCAAGTCTCCTCTGGACGGACACGTGGTTGAGAAGATCGCCAACGAAGGCGAGGTGATCGGCGCGGGGATGCCTGTAGCGACGCTGATCGATCCGCATTCTCTCTACCTGAAGATCTTTGTCGATACCCTTGAGAACGGAAAGGTCAAGATCGGCGACAAGGCGGTGATCTTTTTGGATGCCTATCCGAACCGCCCCATTGAAGCCAAAGTGGTGCGCATCGCCCAAAAAGCGGAATTTACACCCAAAGAGGTGAGTGTAAGAAGTGACAGAATTCAGCGAGTATTTGCCGTGCATCTCAAACCGCTCAAGGTCGATCCTCTGCTGAAACTGGGCATTCCCGCTATTGGTGTCATCTCCACCGACGGGAAAGGGTTGCCTTCGTCACTGGATGAGATACCGGCGTTATGAAGCAGATCGATCCGAATGTGGTGATGCTGGGGTGGGTAAGTTTTTTTACCGACATGGCATCTGCTATGATCAATCCGATCCTGCCTATTTTTATCGTTGTAGCACTGCATGAAGGGGTGGACAAACTGGGGATCGTGGTTGCTGTGGCTACCTTTGTCTCCTATGCCCTGCGGCTGCTCTCAGGGTACATTTCGGATCGCTACGGCATCGTCAAACCGCTGGTAGTAGGAGGGTATGCCCTTTCTGCTGTCTCCAAGCCTCTCATCGGACTGAGCGGCGGATACAAGAGTATCGCCGGACTCAAAGCGCTTGAGAGAGTTGGAAAGGGCCTTCGTTCGGCTCCCAAAGACCTGATGATCTCCGAGTACAGCAAGGCACATGCTTCAGGAAAGACGTTCGGTTTTCACAAGACGATGGACATTGCCGGAGAGTTGAGCGGTACGCTGATCCTTTTTGGGCTCTTGTGGTATTTCGGTCAAAGCGAAGCGGTGATGCGAAATATCTTTTACGCTACGCTTGTGCCGGGACTCATCGGTTTGCTGCTGGTGGCTTTTTTTGTTAAAGATGTAGAGAAAAAAGAGACTTCTTCCAAGTTGGATTTTACGTTTACCAAAAGAGACAAGGCAACGATTTCGTCACTTCTGTTCTATTTTGTCTTTGTCTTTTTTCTTTTTAGCGAATCGTTTTTTACGATGCAGGCAAAAAGTGTGGGTATCGGCATTGCGCTGATCCCGCTTCTTTTTGTTGTTTCCACTGCAATGCAGACACTGGTGAGTTATCCTGTCGGTGTGTTGATAGACAGGATCGGTGTGGATAAAGTGTTGTTTTTGTCATTTGCAAGCGCCATTGCGGCACAAGTGCTTCTTCTGATGCAAAAACCGCTGTGGACATGGATCGCATATGCCTTTTTGGGATTTTTTACCGTTACTTCTCTCAATGCCAACCGGGCGTATATATCGATGCAAAGTGAGAACAAAGGCAGCGTATATGGTGTATTTTATGCAGGAGTGGCGATGTTCGGTGCCGCAGGAGCCTATGTGTGCGGCATGATATGGGAACATATGGGTATGGTTGATGCGATGCTGTTTTCTCTTACGGGAACGGCAGTGACGCTCATTGTTTTTATAGGTTTTAAAGGAAGATCATGGCTGTTCTCGAAGTAAAAAATGTCACTGTCTCTTACAAAAAGAGAATCGGTATCAAACAAGCTTCTTTGCAGGCGGAACGGGGCGAGATCATCGGGTTCATCGGAGCTGACGGTGCCGGGAAAAGCTCGCTGATGCATGCCATTGCCGGAGTGATCCGTTTTGAGGGCGAAGTGGTCTACAACGGTGCTGCCTATCATTCGCCAAAAGAGGCAGAGCACATAAAACCGCATGTCGGATTGATGCCGCAGGGAATAGGGCTTGTGCTGTACGATACTTTGAGCGTCGATGAGCATTTGGAATTTTTTGCCGGTATTCGAGATCTTAAAAAAGATGAAAAGTTCCAAGCCTACAAAGAAAAACTGCTGCATATGGCGGGTCTGAGTGATTTTACCGACAGAGAAGCGGGAAAACTCAGCGGGGGGATGATGCAAAAACTCTCTCTTGTCTGTACGCTGCTGCATCGCCCCAAACTGCTTATACTCGATGAACCGACAACCGGGGTCGATCCGCTCAGCCGCCTGGAACTGTGGGAGATTCTGGACAACATCCGAAAAGAAGAGGGTACGGTCATTCTGGTCAGTACGGCATATATGCAGGAAGCCTCCAGAATGGATAAGATCTTTCTTTTTGATGAGGGTGAGATCATTGCAAGCGGAACAAATGAAGCGCTTGTAAACTCGATTGCCTCGTATGTGTATGAGCAGAGTGATTGCAGTGAAGGGTGTCTGACATTCAACAAACGCACCTATTCGTTAGAGCCTTTGGATGCGAAGAAAGCGCAACCGAGCCTGGAAGGGCTCTTCTTTGTCAATGCTTTGCAGAAGAAAAAAACGTTGCCAAAAATCAATATTGCCCAAAGAGATGAAAAGATAGAGATGCCGCCTGTGGTGATGCAGGCCAAAGGCATTACGAAAAGATTCGGAAGTTTTACTGCAAACGACCATGTGGACATAGAGCTTAAACGCGGAGAGATTTTGGGGCTTTTGGGTGCAAACGGTGCGGGAAAGACCACTTTTATCAAAATGCTTTTGGGGCTTTACTCCATCGATGAGGGTGAGCTGACCTTGCTTGACAAACCCATTCACAGCGGAAAAGACCGCCGGGCGCTCAAGTCCAAAATCGGTTATGTCTCCCAGCACTTTGCACTCTATAACGATATGACGGTAAGAGAAAACCTTATCTATTTTGCCAATATGCACAAGATCCCTATGGCAACGGCACTGAAAAGAATAAACGAGTATGCCCGTGAGCTTGGATTTAAGGAGTATATGGACGAAATGCCTACCTCTCTTCCTTTGGGAGTCAATCAGCGTTTTTCCATTGCAGCGGCACTTCTGCATGAACCGCTTGTCCTTTTTCTGGATGAGCCGACTTCGGGAGTCGATACCATTGCAAGGGCGCAGTTTTGGGAAATCTTAAGAAAGCTCAAAGAGCAGTGGCATATCTCCATACTCATAACAACACACTATATGAGTGAAGCAGAGTATTGTGACAGAGTGGTACTGCTCAAACAGGGTAAGAAGATCGCGGATGATACGATAGAGAACTTTTACAAAACCCATCCGGATGCAAAGACATTTGAAGAGATTTTCTTGACATATTACAGCCAAAAAGAGGAACAAAAATGAAAATAGCAACCATTAAAGCCTATATGTTAAAAGAGTTTATGGAGCTTTACAGGACAAAGCTTATTGTGATGGTTTATCTCTTGCCGATGATGATTGTGCTTCTCTTTGGATACGGTATCCGAATGGATGTGACACATGCAAGAGTGTTGATCATAGACAATGACCAGAGCAAATATTCTCAGCTGCTTACTTCGAAGTTCGAACATAGCAAATACTTCGATACAAAAGTGGTACATATAAGCGAAAAAGAGGCGCTTCGTTCCATCAAGCAGGCAAAAACCGATGCGCTTGTCATCATTCCGGGCTCCTTTGAAAAGCGGCTGCTGCACGGGCAAAAGAGCGAGATCGGTGTCTTTGTCGATGCGGCATTCCCCACAAGAGCGACGACGATCGAGGGCTACATACAGGGAACGGTACTCGATGCGGCAGGCGATGTGGCGCAAAGAAGCGGACTCTCAACCAAGGGGATCATTACCATCAATCAACGCACCCTTTTCAACCAGGCGATGCGCGATGAAGATGCCATCGTACCGGGGCTTATAGGGCTTGTGCTTTTGGTGGCACCTGCGATTCTGGCGGCACTGCTGATCGTCAAAGAGAAAGAGAGAGGAACGATATTTAACTTTTACGCTTCACCTCTGAGCAAAGCCGAGTTTTTATTTGCAAAAATTTTTCCTTCATTTTTACTTCACTCTTTGAATATTGTCATACTTTTTTTAATGGCACTCTATATTTTCAATGTCCCTTTCAGGGGGAGTTTTACGCTCTACTGGTTTAGCAGCGAGTTGTATATTCTCATCAGTCTTGCTATTGGAATGCTTATTTCCGTTATTACAAAAAAACAGATCGTAGCGGTTGTTTTGACAGTTATTATTACCATTATTCCGGGATTTTTATATTCGGGGATTCTAATGCCGATCTCTTCCATGGAGGGAGATTCCTATGTGGAAGCGCATATGTTCCCGGTGATGTATTACAACCATATCTTGTATGATACATTTTTGATTGGGCAGGGACTTGATTCTGAGACAAATATACTCTATTTGCTTATTCTTGTAGGGTTTTTCTTCGGGTTGTTCGGTGTTGGAACACTGCTGCTTAAAAAGGAGATGAAGTAATGCGTATCTTTTCTATTATTGTCTCAAAAGAGTTGTTGAGTTTTTTGCGCTCGGTGATGCTTGTTCTTGTTGTACTTTACTCTTTTACAGTTGATGTCTATATCGCAGGAGAGGGAATACAGCTCAAACCGCGAAATGTAGTTGTCGGCTATGTCGATAAAACAGGTGGGGGTATCAGCCAGAAGATTCTTGCAAAACTGCACAAACCGGAGTTTAAAACACCGGTTGCATACACTTCCCAAAAGGCACTTTCAAAAGCAATTTTTAACAAAGAGGCTATGGTTGGGATGATTTTTGACAGTGATTTTGAAAAGAATTTTCGCAGTGGCAAAAAAGCGCAACTGAACCTTTTGCTCGATGCTACATCAGCATCACAAAGCTTGACAACATTTACCTATATTCAAAACATTGTTTTTGATTTTCAGTCGATGAATCTGCCGCTTGAGATTAAAACCCATAAACTTTTCAATGAAAATGCAGACAATCACAGTTTTATGGCGCTGACAGAACTTCTCTCCGTCATTACGCTGCTTGTCGTCATCCTTACGGCGATCGTCTTTGTCAAAGAAAAAGAGGAAGGCACCTGGGACATTATGCTGCTGATGCCGATAAATCCAAAGATCACCATTTTGGCAAAAAGCTTTTCGCAGGTTATCATTGTTATGGTCGGTACAGTGCTGGCGGTGGGGTTCGTACTCTTTGGAGGATTCGATATGCCTATGAACGGATCGTTCTGGGCGTTTATGCTGTTGACTTTCCTCTACTCTTTTTCAAGTGCGGGCATCGGTCTTTTTGTCGCCGCAGTTTCCAAAGATGTCATGCAGGTGGCACAGCTTGCCATCATTATCATGATGCCGCTGATTTTCCTCAGTGGTGCATGGACACCTGTCTACGCGATGCACCCCATCTTTCAAAAACTCTCTTTGTTCTCACCGCTTCGCTACTACATAGAAGGAACAGAGAGTATCTTTTTCAGGGGTACGGAGTTTGTTGATCTGTGGCCTTATTTCAGTGGGGTATTGGTACTTGGAATTTTGCTTTACTGGTATGGGTTCAGAAAGATCGGGAAGTTGTTTTAGCCTGTGTACAGGCTATGTTGAGAGGAGGAGAAAGAAGATAATGTATTTAAACAGAATATTGAAGCTGTGTTTTATTACGGTTCTTATGTATCAGGTGCAAGCAGCTGATCTTAATACTTCGCTCATTACAGCAGACAAGACCGTCTATTCGGCATTGTTGGAGAAAGTTAAAAAGAGAGGTACCCAAAGAGGAGAGGTTCTGCTTCAGAAAGCTTTGCTTGAGAACCTCATTTCCCTGCCGGACAGTCAGGCAGGAAAGATCGATACCTTCACCCCTCCAAAAGACCAAAAAGAGGTAAAAACGTTATTGTCAAAATGGTTTGATATTCTGTCTGAAAAAGAAGCGATGACTGAACAGAAAAATATTCTTTTGGATAAAATGGCAACACTCAAAAGCCAGATAGACAGCACTGTTTCTTCCGACCCTTCTTTGCTGACCTATCAGCTGCAATATGCTTTTTATGTCAAAAACAAAAGATCTGTAGAAAAACAGATAGAGATGCTTGAAAAAGAAGCAGAACAGATAGAGACCCTGCTTCACCGGTTGCCAAGAACACTCCGAATACAGGAAATACCTTTAGAAGATGCGCGCAAAAAACTTCTGGATTATTATGCTCTCCAGGAAAAAAAACTTAAAATACTGCAGATCGAAAAAGAACGCCTGAAGCTGCTGGGTGATAAAGCACAGCTTGATGCATTTGGCAAGAACGAATCCAAAGAACAGAATATCTATGCCAATATTTCCAAGGAACTCGTAGCGATCGATTTCCTCCTGTTCTGTGATGCTCTGAGGAAAAAGGACCAAAAAGCACTTGACTGGGGGAAAAAGATCCTTGAACAGAAGCAAGGTGATCTGGGAAAACCGGAACTGACAGAACTTATCAAAGATATGGAAAGAGAATATCTGGGGATCATGAACACACTTGGCGGTACGACGGTACAGAGTGTCAAGTATACTTTCGATTCCGTCTGGAAACTACTCAGGTATCCTCTTTTCGAAATTAACAATACCCCTGTAAATATTATAAATTTGTTCATCGTTCTGCTCATCTCCGTTTTGGGATTTCTGGTCGGCGGATTTTTCAAGCGTATTATTCAGAAAACCCGGGAAGATGAGAGTGAATTTGCTGTTTCTTCAAGAGTGATACTGGCCAATATTATCTATTATCTTATTATCTTTATCGCATTTTTCGCTTCCCTGAAAGTCCTTGGTATCAATCTCTCCTCTCTGGCGATCGTAGCCGGAGCACTTTCTGTGGGTATCGGTTTTGGGTTGAAGAATATTGTTTCCAATTTTGTATCGGGGATCATTCTCATGATGGAGCGCAGTATAAAGATCGGTGACTATATAGAACTCAATGAAAATCTCAGAGGTCATGTAGTCGATATCAGCCTGCGCTCTACGACCATTAGTACCAATACCAATATTGATATCATCATTCCCAATCAGAATTTTATTCAAAACAATGTGATCAACTGGACGATGAATGACAATATCAAACGTTTTGAGATCCCGTTCGGGGTCAAATACGGTACCAAACCCCAAAAGGTCATTGATGTTGTCCTCAAGGCGGTTGAAGAGAGTGGATTTAAGGACATTTACCATACAAGGACGCGTTTTACACGTGTTGTCATGACAGAAATGGGAGAGAGCAGCGTCAATTTTGAACTGTTTGTCTGGGTCAAAGGAAAAGAGGTCATCCATCCAAAACGGACAAACTCACGTTTCCTGATACTGATATATGATGCTCTCTATGCGAATGACATAGAGATCCCGTTCCCACAAAGAGATCTGCATATACGCAGTATTGATGCGGATATCACATTCCCGATAGAGCGTAGCGAAGCATCGGTTTAGGTAGATGTCTTGCTGTAATATTTGACAAAAGGAGAAGTTTATGAAGGTACGTAAGCAAACTGTATCACTGGTACTCGGCAGCGGAGGAGCAAGAGGTTATGCCCATATCGGTGTGATCGAAGAGCTTTTGGCGCACGGTTATGAGATCAAATCTATTTCAGGATCATCTATGGGAGCGCTCATTGGCGGTTTCCATGCCTGCGGGAAGCTTAATGCGTTTAAAGAGTGGGTGCTTGGACTCGACCTGTTTGATGTTGCCAAATTGGTTGATTTTTCTTTTACGGGAACAGGAGTAATTCAGGGTGACAAGGTGTTTCATGTTATTGAAAAGATGATCGGCGATGTGTTGATAGAAGATCTTCCCATTCCTTTTACGGCTGTAGCAACCGACCTGATCAAGCAAAAGGAAGCATGGATCCAGGAAGGGAGGCTCATAGATGCCATCAGGGCCTCGATCGCCATTCCTACGGTCTTTACCCCCAAGAAGATCGCAGACCGCTATCTGATCGATGGCGGTGTCCTGAATCCTCTGCCTATCGCTCCTACGGTAGCCGATGATACAGACAGTACCATTGCTGTCAATCTCTGTGCCAAAGTCACCAAAGATTATCAACTTCATATTCCAAAAAGAGAGCGTGAAAAAGAGAGTAAAATGCAGGAGATCTTTTTTGAGATGGCACAAAAAGCCGAAGCGCTGTTTGAAAGAGAGAAAAAAAGTACCTTTGACGAGATGGATATGTTCGATATCATGGGCCGTACGATCGATATTATGCAAAATGCCGTAAGGGAATGCAAAATGGCAGGATACGCACCTGATATCATTGTAGGTATTCCCAATAATGCCTGCGGTTTTTATGAGTTCAACAGGGCATATGAGATGATCGAACTGGGAAGAATGATCGCCAGAGAACATCTCAAAGAGAGCGTATGAGAAAAAAATTACCTTATTTTTGGGGCAATAAGCGTATGCGTTTGGGCAAGTATGTGATTTTTGCTGCTTTGGCATCGATGTTTCTCTTCCCGGAAGAGATCTTCCCGGCACTGGTTGGCATGGCGATCATCCTTTTTGTTGTGTTGTTCGTTGTCGAACTGGTGCTGGATGTTTACATTGTCATAAAAGTGATGATACCAGAAAAAAGAGAGAAGAATGATGAAAAAAATGAAGTACAGAATCACTAAAATAGTTGTCATACTTTTGGCATCACTGCCTTTGCATGCAGATCAGTTTGCTTTATGGTTCTACAATGATGCGTTTGCCCAAACAGATCGTTATTTTACTAACGGTTTGGGGTTGAGTTGGAATGATGATACTTTTTCAAATCCCAAAGAGAGCAATGTTACAGCATACAGCAGATGGATGTATGAGCTTGTAGATACCATATCGTTTGGTCAAATGGATAGTTCGCAAAACCATACT
>Ga0256837_1001386_pt1 | contig 16763 bp, 10 predicted proteins | sample 4562384metaG_FD_185976 | JGI IMG/M metagenome (GOLD analysis project Ga0256837, IMG submission 185976) | Hydrothermal vent microbial communities from Guaymas Basin, Mexico - 4561-384 | ecosystem: Environmental > Aquatic > Marine > Hydrothermal vents | place: Mexico: Guaymas Basin | collected...
ATACTTTTGGCATAAAACTTGTGTTTAATTTTACTGGATTAGTTATAGCATCTTGTTTTTACTCTTTTCCTTTTATGGTTCAACCTCTTCAAGGTGGTTTTGAATCATTAAACAAAAATATGCTTGAAGCTTCTTATATAGCTGGAAAATCTAAATTTAAAACTCTTCTACATGTAGCTATGCCAAACATAAAACCATCAATAATTACGGCAATCATCATAACTTTTGCACATACTGTTGGTGAGTTTGGTGTTGTACTTATGGTTGGGGGAAGTATTCCTGGAGAAACAAAAGTAGCATCTGTTGCAATATATGAGATGGTAGAGATTATGGACTATAATATGGCACATATTTATAGCGCTATTATGCTTTTTCTTAGTTTTATAGTCTTACTTGGTGTTTATCTATTCAATCAAAAGCATAAAAAAAGAATTGGAGTTGGATGATGATAGATATAAATATTCATAAAAAACTTCAGGGTTCCAATGGTGAAATGACTTTGGATATAGATCTAAATATAGATGAAAATTCTTTTATAGCAGTTAGTGGAAAAAGTGGAAGTGGAAAAACAACATTTCTTAGAATTTTAGCTGGGCTTGAAAACGCGAATGGTACGCTAAAGGTTCAAGATAAAATTTGGTTAGATGGAGTAAAATCCTTAGCCGTACAAGAACGAGATATTGGTTTTGTATTTCAAGATTATGCATTATTTCAAAATATGAGTGTTTTGGAGAATCTTCTTTTTGTAAATAAAGATAAAAAACTTGCACAGCATCTTTTAGAACTAACACAACTAACACAACTAACACAACGTTTACCTAACACTTTAAGTGGTGGACAGCAACAAAGAGTAGCTTTGTGTCGTGCTTTTATGAAAAGACCGAAGCTTTTACTGATGGATGAACCACTCTCAGCACTTGATCCATTTATGCGTGCTAAGCTTCAAAATGATATATTAAAACTCCATCAAGAGTTTAAAACAACAACTATAATGATATCACATGATCCAAGTGAGATTTATAAACTTGCATCCCGTGTAATAGTCCTTGAGGATGGTAAAATTATTCAAGATGGTCAAACAAAAGATATACTACTAAAGACGAAGGGAAGTCAAAAATTTTCCCTAAGAGGTGAAATTATAGATATACTAAAAGCTGATATAATTTTTGTAGCAGTAGTAGCTATCGGCCAGCAAATAGTTGAAGTAGTACTAGATGAACATGAGGCATTAATATTTAAAGTTGGTCAAGTTGTTAATGTGAGTACAAAAGCATTCGCACCATCTTTAAGTAGTATCTAAAATAGCTTAATTTTATAGTATACTTTCACTTTTAAATATGGTTCGGTGTCCGAGTGGCCGATGGTGCAACCTTGGAAAGGTTGTGTAGGTGCAAATCTACCGAGAGTTCGAATCTCTCCCGAACCACCATTTCTTTCCCTTTTTAAAGTATCATTTTTAACTACGTTAGAAAAATTTCTTTTATTATGATAAAATAAGTTTACTTAGTTTATAAAAGTGAAATTATGCAAAAAGTTAATTATATTGGAATAGGTGCTAGTGCTGGAGGTTTAATTGCTCTACAAAACCTATTGACAAATATTCCTGTCTTATCAAATAGTATATATATCATTGTGCAACATCTTAGTTCCGATAATAAATCAATGTTAGCAGAAATTTTAAATAAATATACTGATATAGATGTATTACAAGCGATTGAAGGAACAGAGCTTTCAATTGGTAAAATTTATATTATTCCTCCAAATATGACACTTTCTAAAAATAAAGATTTTAAACTTATTGTTACCTCTTCAAATAATATTTCTGCACCACAACCAAGCATTGATGATATTTTTACATTTTTAGCAAAGTTTAGTGGTGCTAGAACTATTGGTGTTCTTTTATCGGGAAGTGGGCATGATGGAGTTAAAGGTTTAAAAGCCATTAGTGATGTAGATGGGATAACTTTAGTCCAATCCCCTGAAGAGGCAGAATTTAAATCAATGCCACAATCTGCTATTAGTGCAAAAGTAGCACATGAGAGTTTAACAGTACATGGTATTGGTAAAATAATTAGTGAACTTGATAGTATTAGTGATGATGAAACTGCTTTGGAAGCGATACGTGTTTTATTGATGAATTATAATGGTTTTGATATTCATAAATATAAAGAAAATACTGTTTTAAGACGTATGCATAAGAGAATGTTACTTTTACAAATAGATACATTTAAAGCTTATACAAGATATGTTATTAAAAATCATAAAGAATTACAATTATTATATGAAGATATTTTAATAGGTGTAACAAGTTTTTTTCGTGATAAAGAAGCGTTTGGCATTTTAAGTGAAGAAGTTTCTGTTTTGATAGATAAGTCTAAACAGAAAAAAGAACTTCGTATATGGGTTACAGCTTGTTCTACTGGTGAAGAAGCATATTCTATTGCTATTATGCTTCATGAACTAGTAGCTCAATATGATAGGGATATATCTATTAATATCTTTGCAAGTGATATTGATGATATATCTTTAGCAAGAGCTCGTCAAGGAATTTATAGTGACTCTGAATTAAAAGATATGGATGTTAAAATAAGAGATAAATATTTTATCCAAAAAGATGATAATTTTGTAGTAAATAAAAGTTTACGAGATGTTATAGTGTTTACTCATCATGACTTACTTAATGAACCACCTTTTATTAAAATGGATCTTATTACATGTAGAAATGCTTTGATTTACTTTACTCACCCTATCCAAAAAGAAATTTTCACAATGTTTCATTATGCATTAAACCCTTATGGTCTTCTCTTTTTAGGTATATCAGAAGCACTTCCACAAAGTATGAATTATTTTACACTTCTTAATTCTAAATGGAAGATTTATGAGAAAGAACCAAGTATTAGACCACCTAAATTAGCTCCTCGTTTTTATAAGATGCTTTCATCCGCAAGTGCTCCTGAAAATGCTGTTGATACATTGAAAAAGAACAATGCATCTAGCATTGAAACACACTTAGCAGAGTCTATCTATTCACTTTTTATTCCTTCTTGTGTTATTATTAATCGTCATGATGATTTGATATATACAAAAGGTAAAATCTCTTATTTAGAATTTTCAGAAGGATTTTCATCTTTAAATATCTTCAAAAATCTTCATCCAAATCTTCGCTTGGAATTACGTTATACATTAGAGAAGTCTCGTAAGTTAAACTTAAAAATATCATCTAAATTTGTTGAACTTCAAAATAGTTTAAATAAAACTATTTTTGTACGGATTATTGCATCACCTTTTTCATACCAAAATAATAATGCACTCATATTATTATATTTTCAAGAGTATAGTATTGATGAAATAATCTTTGATGCTCAAAGAAGTAATTTTCCAAAAGAATCTGATTTAGTAAATTCACTTCAAACTCAGGTTTCTCAAATGAAAGAGCAGTTGCATGCTCTTCAAAATGAACTTGATAACTCTAATGAAAATATGCAGATGATTAATGAAGAGTTACAATCTTCAAATGAGGAATTACAATCATCCAATGAAGAACTTGAAACTTCAAATGAGGAACTTCAAGCCACAAATGAAGAATTAAATGAGACTTATCACCATATAGATTTATTGCAGCAGCAATATAGTACTATCTTAGAGTCTTCATTAGATGCTATTGTAGAGTTAGACCTAGAAGAAAAACATACTTTTGTAAACTCTATGGCATTAGAGATGTTTGGCTATAAATCTGAAGAGATTATCGGAAAAGTTGGACATCCTATATGGCATCATACAAAAGCAGATGGTTCTCCACTAGATAAAAGTGAATGTCCAATACGAAATGTTCTTAAAACAGGTAAATCTGTTAGAGGCGAAGATATATATTGGCGTAAAGATGGGACTTCTTTTGAAGTTGAATATACTATTTCACCAATAATTGAAAATTCAAAAATAAAAGGTGCAGTTCTTTTCTTCCACGATATAAGTGAAAAAAAAGCTCTTGAGAGAGCAGTTAAACATGAACAGTTCTTAATAAAACACTATTTTGATAGTACGGAAGCAATTATTGTTGTTCTAGATAAAAAAGGTAATATCCAACTTTTAAATCAAAAAGGTGCATCAATTTTAGGTACTAATATGAATGATATTATTGGTGAGAACTGGTTTACACATTTTGTAGAAAAATCATTACAACAGGATTTACAAGCACTTTTTGATATGGTGATGAAAAGTGATATCGATAGTATTACTCCATATACAAATGAGATTATTACAACTAAAGGTAAAAAACATCTTGTATATTGGACAAGTACACCTCTTGTTGATGAAAATAGTAAAATAATAGGAGTTATTGCTACTGGTATTGATATTACAAAAGAGAGTGAACTTAAAAATCAACTAAAAGAGGAAGAACAAAAATATTCTTTAATATTTAATAATGCTAATATTGGAATAAAATTAATAGACTTAGATGGAAGATTTCTTGATGTAAATCAGCGAGCATGTGATATTGTAGGCTATCAAAAAGAAGAATTATTGGGAATGCTATTCCATGATATAACATATAGTAAAGATTTAAGTAGTGAATTGGATTATATTGAACAATTAGTTAAAGGCAATATTAGCTTTTATGAGATACAAAAGCGTTTTATACATAAAGATGGTTCTATGGTATGGGTGAATTTATTTACTACTCTTATTAGAGATGAAAGTACTAAGCCTAAATATTTTGTTTCAGTTATTCAAGATATAACAACACTCAAAGATACTACTAAAAAACTTCATGAAAAAGAGGAGATGATGATAGCTCAATCGAGACAAGCAGCTATGGGTGATATGATTTCTATGATTGCTCATCAGTGGCGTCAACCAATTAGTATAATCTCAATGGAGGCAAATAACTTACAAGCAGATTTAGAACTTAATAATGAAATTGATAGAGAAACATTAAAAAATTTAACTGATACTGTTTCAACTCAAACGCAGCATCTTTCAAAAACAATTGATGATTTTAGAAACTTTTTTAAACCAAATAGAGAGGCTCAAAAAGCTAGTCTAAGTGAGATAATTGATAATGTTCAAAGTTTGATACAAAAAAGTTTAGAAAATAATAATATTTTTTTAGAAATAGATATGAGTAAAGATTATCAAATAGTTACATATAAAAATGAGTTAGTTCAAGTTTTAGTTAACCTTATATTAAATGCTAAAGACTCCATAGAAGAGAGGGGATCTTCAGGTGGAAAGATCAATATGAAAGTTACAAAAGATATGGATAATATCTACCTTGAAATATGTGACAATGGTATAGGTATCGAAAAAGAGTTGTTTGATAAACTTGGTGAACCGTATGTTTCATCCAAGGGGAAAAATGGTACTGGATTAGGACTTTATATGTCAAATGTAATTGTGAAAAAACATTTACAAGGTAATTTAACATGGAAAAATATAGAGGGTGGTGCTTGTTTTAATATATCACTACCTTTAAAAGTGAGTAAATATGACAAGTGAACTAAACTTACTAAAGACAATAGCTAAAGATTATACCTTACTTTATGTTGAAGATGAGGAGTTGTTAAATAAGAGTACAGCAAACTATCTTAGAAAATTTTTTCTTAAAGTAGATGTGGCAGAAAATGGTGAAGATGGCTTAAAACTTTATACACAAAATCATTATGATTTAGTTGTTACAGATATTTTAATGCCAAAGTTAAATGGTATAGAGATGCTCCAAAAAATTAAACAGATAAATTATGAGCAAGAGACAATTATTATTTCTGCATATAGTGATAGCTCCTACTTTACCGAGGCAATAATGTTAGATGTAAGTGGCTATATTTTAAAACCAATAGATTTTAAGCAGATGAATAAAACACTTTTGAGATCTGTTTCCAAGCTTTCTTTAAAACATGAAAATGAGGTATATAAAACAAACTTAGAAGAGATGGTAAAACAAAGAACTCGTGAAAAATTATTGTTGGAGGGTGAAAAATATAATAATTTTGAAAAAACTTTACAGTCACTAGTCCATATGGTTGAAGGACGTGATACATATACAGGTGGTCATTCTCAACGTGTTGCAGATTATTGTCAAGCAATAGCAAAGAGTATGGGCTTTTCTAATGATGAGTGTATGTTAATCTATCGTGCTGGAATACTGCATGATATTGGTAAAATAACTACCCCTGATGCAGTTTTATTAAAGCCTGGTAAATTAACATCATTAGAGTATAAGCTTATTCAAGAACATGTAAAAGTTAGTTATGATCTACTAACAGATATCCCTATGTATCATGAGATGGCTGAGATTATTCGTAACCATCATGAGCGTTTTGATGGTACAGGTTATCCTAATGGACTCAAAGGTGATGAGATATCGATTCTTTCTCATATTATGATAGTAGCTGATGCATTTGACGCAATGACTACGAACCGCATCTATAAAGCTAGAATGGATGTTGATATCGCAATGAAAGAGCTTAGTTCATTATCTTCTAAGCAGTTCCATCCTGATGTTGTTAAAGCTACTATAAAAATACTTTTTAATGTTAAGCCAATGGAATCTATTAACCAAGTACCGATGACAGAAGTAGAGCAAGAACGTTTTGCATATTTTTATAGAGACCAAGTTAGTTTAGCATTTAACCAAGATTATTTAGATTTTGTGTTAGTTAGTAATACATATATTCAGGAGTATAGTTTTATGCATCTCTTTTTTATACACAACTTTACTAAGTATAATGAAGAATATGGATGGAATAATGGTGACAAGTTACTTAAATCATTCGCAAAATATTTAAAAAATTATTCTACTGGAGCTAAAATATTTCGTATACATGGGGATGACTTTGTACTCTTATGTCAAAAAGAGATAGATGTTGATATTGAAAACTTTATAGATGAATCTCACCTGAAAGAAAGAAATATTGAAATTACGCAACAGCTAATCGATCTTAACACAACGTCAATAGATAGTCTAGAGATGTTAGAGATGAAATTATAAATTAATTAACTAATAGTATCCAAGCAGTACCAACAGTTAAAAATATAAGAGTATTTAAAATTGTAATTATTCCACCAACTTTGTAAATCTCACCAGCTTCTAAGTAACCAGAACCAGCATAAATAACATTTGCGGAGGAGCCTTGGGGTGTTATGATGGCATTAAAATTTGTTGCAAAAAGAAGCATTAGAGCCATTAGTTCTGGTGGTACACCTGCTTTTATGGCTACTCCTAAAAATACTGAAAAAAGTGCTAACATTTGAGCTGTTTGTGAAACAAAAAAGTAGTGAATTAAAACATAACCTATAATCAAACTAACATAAACAATAGGCCATGAGAGACCCTCTACTCCAGTTGATATAAAATCACCAACCCAAGCCATAAAGCCAAATTTATTTAAGTAGACACTCATAGCAAAAAGGATTGCAAACCAAACTAAAGTAGCAAGAGCATTACCTTCACCTTTTAAATCCTCAAGTGTAAAAATATTTGTAAGCATTAAAATACCAAGACCTAAAAATGCAACTGCTGTTTTATCTAAACCCCAAGCTCCAGACATTACCCATAAAAAAACCATACCAATAAAAGTAGCAGCCATAATCCACTCATTTTTATGAACTTTACCCATCTTATCAAGAGCTTCTTGAGCTATTAATGGTGCATCTGGAGTCTCTTTTACTTCTGGAGGAAATACTTTCATAAGTACTAGCGGAATAAGAAAAAATAGCACTAAAACAGGAAGTGAAGCTGATAATGCCCATGAAGCAAAACTTATATGTATACCAAAATCTTCTGCCATTTTAACACCGGCAGGATTGGCTGCCATTGCAGTTAACCATAAAGATGAAGATATAGTAAGTCCAGCCATTGATGACATCATAAGATATGAGCCTAGTTTTTTACGAGTCCCATCAGCTACTTTTGAACCGCTATCATTGGCTAAAGCATTTACAATTGGAAATAAAACACCAGAACGAGCAGTGTTTGAGGGGAAAGCAGGAGATACAAATAAATCAGCAGCGATAATGGAGTATGATAATCCTAAACTAGATTTACCAAATTTTTTAATAATCAAAAATGCTATTCTTTTTCCTAAACCAGATTTTATAACACCCCTTGAGATTAAAAAAGCTACGATGATTAGGAGTATAAAACTTTGAGAAAATCCACTATATGCTTGTTGAGTTGTTAGTGTTGCTGTTAGAATGGAAACTGATAGAGCTATGATTGATGATGTGAAAATTGGCATTGCTTTGATTATTACTGAGACTATGGCAGTTATAAATATAGCAAACAGGTGCCAAGCTTTAGTTTCTAATCCTGTTGGAGTTGGTATAAACCAAAGTGTTAAACCAAATAAAATTACAAAAAGTTGCAAGTAATGTTGTTTTATAGTTTTTTCTGGATGGTGAGACATTCTTGAGGCCTTTTTATATTGAATAATTATAATAATAACATATTAAACTGTATTTCATACATTAAAGGGCACAATATATAACTGTTAAAAGGGAGTATAAAATATGAATGATACAACTATGCATACACAAACAAAAAAAATATTAATAGCGCTAACACTTGGGATAATCACTTTCTTAATAATGATTTCATTTTTTAACAAAGAGCAATCTTTGTTAGTAGCTTCTATTGTTTTGTTAGTAACTTTATGGACGAATGAGGGGCTTCATTTAGCAGTTGTATCTTTGTTACCTATCATTTTATTTCCATCATTTGGAATACTCAGTACAGCTGAAGTTACAGGAAATTATGCCAAACCTATCATTTATCTATTTTTAGGTGGTTTTTTACTAGCAATTGCTGTTGAAAAAACAAATCTACACAAATGGATAGCAGATAAAATTTTAAAACTTTTTCCAAAAACTGCTAAGGGTATTATTTTTGCGTTGATCATAACCTCAGGACTGTTAAGTTCTATCCTCTCAAATACTACTACTACTTTACTCCTTTTACCAATAGCTTTATTTTTAAGTGATGATGTTAGACTTAAGATGAGATTTGCTTTAGGTATAGCGTATGGTGCTAGTGTTGGTGGTATTTTAACACCAATTGGAACACCTCCAAATCTTATACTGATGGGAATTATGGCTGAACATAATATGGAGGCTATATCTTTTGTTCAATGGGTGCTGTTAGTTTCTCCTCTTGTTTTGATTATGTTTGTAGTCGTTGGTTTTGTTTTAAGCATTGGACTAAAAGATGTAAAAATTGATGCGAATCTTGATACTCCAGCATTAGATTATGAACAAAAAAAAGTAATTTGGTTACTCTTGGGTGTAGTAGTTTTGCTTTTTGCTAATGCACCAATAAAACCATACTATAATGGCTTAGGCTTGAGTGAAGCTGGTATACTCCTTGGAGCTGGGCTTTTACTATTTTCTCCACCATTTATGGTTTTAACTTGGAATGAGGATAAGGCAAAAATTGCATTTAGAATAATGTTCTTATTTGGTGCTGGTTTTGCAATAGCTATGGCTTTTACAAAAACTGGTATGGCCGATGAAATAGCAACTTATCTTGTTACGTTAACAACCTTACCAACTATTTTATTTATGCTTGCGGTAGCAACTCTTGTTACATTTACAACAGAGGTAACTAGTAATACGGCATTGATTTCCATAATGCTCCCAATACTTTATGCGGTAACAACAAAAGTAGGGCTTGATAGTAGATTATTTATGATGATTGCAACAGTATGTGCCTCTTATGCATTTATGTTGCCAATAGCTACTCCTCCAAATGCAATAGCTATGAGTTCAGGAGTAATAAAGATTAGGACAATGGCTCTTTATGGGATAGTTTTTAACATCATAGGTATCTTACTTATTGTAGCTGTTGCACAATTTATGTGGAGTGGTATGCTCTAAAAATTACTTTATTTTACTTTTAAAAGTCTTTAGTTCTCTAAGCTGAGATGTTTTAAAGAAATTCAGGTGTTTATCTATCTCTAAATCTGTAATAGAAATTTCTGAACTCATCTCATCAATCTCTTTTATAAAGCTACCATTTTCAAATGCTAAAGCTGACATAAATTGAACCTCTTCGATAATCTCTATAATAGTTTTTTGCATATCTAACATTGAATCTTGAGAAATTGCACCTATTTCAACACTACTTAAAATACTACTATTTACTAAAGATACATCTTCTTTTATCTTTTCACCCTCAATAACAAGCTCATGAACTATTGTAGTATTTGATTCTATTGTATCAGTAGCTGAACTCATAGATTGTATTAGAACAGAAAGAGATACTTCTATCTCTGAAATAGCTTTATTTGTTCTGTCTGATAGTGCACGAACCTCTTCTGCAACAACCGCAAATCCACGACCATGTTCTCCTGCACGAGCAGCTTCAATAGCTGCATTAAGAGCTAGCAAGTTAGTTTGATCACTTATATCTTTGATTGTAGCAGTTATGCTTCTTAGGTTTTGTGTATCACTAATTAGTTGTTTAAAATCATTACCAAGTTTATCTGTACTCTCTTCAGTAATAGAAATTTTTTCAATTATTGTATCAACTTTATTTGATGCAGATTGAAGTGATGATTGACTTTGTGTTGAAGTTTCAAGAACTTTAGTGCTACCTTCAACATTATTGTCTAGTAATATTCTAACAGAATCAAGATGAATTTTAGTTTCTTGTGCAACCCTATCTGTTTCATCTGTTTTTATTTTTAGCTCACCCATTAAATTTGAAAGTGATGTAGATAAAAAAGTTTGATAATTACTAGAAGATTTAACCTCCATAATAGTCTCTTCAATTTTGTGAATAAAATTATTTACATAAGAGCTTAAGTCATCTAGCTCATCTCGTTTATTTATATCATTTGTAGGTAATCTTCTTTTTAAGTCGCCATCTCCAGAGCTTAAATCATGCGCGACATCCTGAATCGTGATAATTTTACTGAGTATAGAGTTACCGGTAAAGTAGTTGATTAGAGTTAGTATAGCAATAGCAACAAGTAAAATAATAGAGAAGTAAAATAAAAAATTATTTTGAAGTTCATCATAATAATCAGCCTTATTTACTCCCGGAACAATCCAAGCATTCCACTCTGGAATATAAGCAAAAGCAGCTATTTTATCTTGACCTGATGTTGAGGAGTGATACTCATAAGTGCCATTTTGTTTATGTGAAGTTATATATGCACCATAAGATGTATTTTTTAAATTTTTACCCTCTTTTTTAGGGTGAATTAGTAATGTCCCATCTTCTGCTATAAGATAAACATATCCAGATTTACCAACTTTTATATCTTTTAATTTTTGTTTAAGTGCTTCGTCTTTATAAGCAAGTTTATCTTTTGAGGATATATATTTTAATGATTTTTCAAGTGATGTAGCAACAGAACTAATATCACTAACCATAATACTTTTAATACTTGAAAATGCTATAAAATAAGCTGTTACAACAACTCCTATTAAAGCTAAGGCAGAAAATATTAGGTTTAGTATAAACTTTAGTTTTATCGTTGCTTGCAAATTATAATCCTTGAAAATATTTAGACTACTATAACATATTTGTTTTTTATAAAAACTTATAATTATATTTTTTTCTAATAAGTTGGTATAATACGCAAAAAAGTATATATTATGGATATTGAACTAATAATACAGTCCGTAATGGGCCTAGTCGCTTTACTTGCTCTTTTACTATTTTTACTATTTTTAACTTCTAGTAGTAGTACAAATAAAAAAGAAAAAAAATCTCAAAAAGCAGTTGTAAAAAAAAGTATAGTCACTAAAACATTAGATAAAATGCCAAATGACTTGAACTCATTAAGAGATATTATTAAAGATAAACAATCAACTACTAATGAGTTAAGACAAGCCTTAGAATTAGTCATTAAATACCATGGGACTATTCACACAAAATTAGGACTTCGTGCACATCCAGACTTTGATCCATATATGGATATATTATTTACTATTTGTAGACATCCAAATGCTGACAAAGATATTATTATAAACTTTGATAGAGAACTTGGAAGGTTAAATCCTGAATATAAACAAGATATAAACGAGGCAATTACAAAAGGGCTTACTTCAAGAAGAGTTTAAAACTCTATAAACTCTGTCGCTCTACCTTGAATGATAGTTATATGCTTTTGTGCAAGTTCTTCAACAATTTGACTTTCCATAACACCAACTGCAATTAATGATATACCAATACTATCTGTTATCAGTCTAAGAGCAGATAATGCTTGTGTACTTTGAGTTAAAAAGTAAGTACTTTCACCTTTGATATATACTGGTCTTAAGTCTTGTAAGTATTGGTAATCATCACTTTCACCAATAAACTCAAAGATACCAATATCAATGTTATATTGCTCAAAGAGTTCTTTGTATAATTTTATATATTTAGAATCTTTACGAACCATTCTATCGGGAAGTTCTATGATTAGTTTAAATGGTAATGTAGAAGCACTAGTACGTAAAAGGTTTGAAATCTCTTCATAAGTCTCTTGCATCTCTAAATACTCACTTGGAAGTCTAAGTGAGTAAGTTGAAGCTGATAAAACCATGTCTGGAGTTTTAAGAAGCATGTTCACCACATTTTTGTATATATCGCAACTTAGTCCAGCTTGGATTGCTGGAGCCATGAACTTAGCATAACTATATGATGTATGTTTATCAAGCGTAAGGTTTATACTTAACACATTATGAACTAATTTTTTATTTTTAGAGTCAACAACAGCCCATGAAGTGAAGTTAAATCTATTTTTATTTATAGCTTGATTAATGATTAGTTTCCATGCCTCTTTACCCATAACTTCAACAGCTTCTTCTGCTTTTTCTAGATGTATATGAGTTTTGTTGAATTTTGCTTGAGCTAGAGCATTATCTGAGTGAGAAAGTAGTTGAGCAATGGAATCCATATGAGAGTATTCATAAAGACCAATAGATATGAAAGTTTCTTCATTATTTAACTTATATCTATCAATAAGTTTAGTTGTGGAACTATAAATATTATTTGCTAAAGATATTGCTTCTTCGTTTGGACAATCAGGAAGTAGTATTGCAAACTCTGTACCATTCATTCTAGCAACAATAGAATTCTTATATGCTCTAGAGCAATCTCTAAATATATCTGCAATTTCTGAGAAAAGTGCATCAACATCACGACGTCCAAGTTTTTCATTAGCTTCTATCATTCCAGCTAAAGCAACAATTATACTGATTCCACCCTCTGAAACAGAATCAACTTTGAGGTATTCTGGAAGTCTATCAATTAGATACTTTCTATTTTTAAGACCAGTTGTTTTATCAATGTACTCTAGTTCTCTATGTTGTTTAAGCTCTTCGTTTCCTTTATCAAACATAGCTTTTACTTTTGTAACCATGTTATTCATACCTAAAACAACATCTTTAAACTCTTTTGTATATGGAATTTTATCTTGGATTATAAACTCATTTTTAATTACTGCTGCTGCTTGTTTTTGTACCTCTTTAAGTGGTCTTAAAACTGCATGTAGAAGTAGGTTAAGGATAACTAGCCCAACTATAGCAATAATAGTAAAAGATAAAAGAAGACTTTTTAAAATAGTATATAATTGTATATAAGCATAAGTCGCATCACTTTGAACATTTAAAATTCCAACTTGACTCCATCCAGCAGAAACATTTGCCGATGCAATAGGTGCTTTGATGCTTATAAGATTTAAAAACCATGTAGGTACATCAATATTCTCACTCTCATTTTTTCGCTCATAAAGTATAGCATCTTCAACATCAACAAGTGTAATTTTTTTATATGTACCACTATCAAAGTTTGCATTTATCATAGTAGACATCATAGAAATATCTCCATTAGCAGAGCCTAAGGATAAACTAAGTGAAGTTGCAGTGTTTTTTGCATCTTCATATAATCTGTCTTGGACTGACTGATTTGCAGATTGAAAGTTGAGTGTTAAAACCGTACTCAAAACTATAATTAAAAATATTGAGAGCATAATTGCAATTTGTTTAAATAGTGTCATATTTTTTCCCTTTTCATGTTAAGCATAAGTTGGTCCCATTTTTTATGAGATTTTTTCTTTTTGCCTTTTTGCAGTACTTCACCATTAAAGTTATAAATAGGTGTTAAATCTTTTCTTTTTGAAGCCGGAAAGATTCTGCGGTTGTTGTTATCTAAAATTAGAGGTTCAGATCTTGGTGTTTTAAAGTATGTTAAAACCATATGTGGTTGTTTGAATTTTGTTGAACGAACATAGGTAAAGAATAGTTTTTTTGGTTCAATACCTAGATATTTTAAAGCAAAATATTTACTGATTACATAGTCTTCGCAATCACCATTATCTTTACCTAAAAATTCCCATGGAGTAGCCCAATAATCTTTTTTACCATAAACTTTCATATCAGATGAATATCTAACATTATTGAAAAATTCATTTACTGCTTCCAATTTTTCTAAATCAGTACCATCTACAACTTCATCAAGAGTTTGTTGAAGAAAGAAAAAACGCTTTTTTGCAAATACCTTGTACTTTGTAGCTATTTTTTCAAGGAGTTGTTTTTTTACGTAAGGCTCTTCTGCTTGAGTGTAGCTCACAAAAATTAGTGCTAGTAATATAAGTACTTTTAATTTAAGCATTGTGGATTATAGCTAAAAATTTATAATATTTACAAATTCTTTTTTTGGTAAAGGTTTAGAATATAGATAGCCTTGAGTTAAGTTACATCCGTGAGCTAGTAAAAATCTTTGTTGCTCTTGAGTCTCTACTCCCTCCGCAATAACTTCTACGTTCATGCTTTTTGCTATTAAAATTACGGCATGAACAATAGCTTCATCATCACTATTTTGTGAGATATCATCTATGAAAGATTTGTCAATTTTTAGTTTACTTACAGGTAGTTTTTTGAGGTAAAATAGTGATGAATAACCTGTTCCAAAGTCATCTATGGATAGAGTGAAACCTAATTTTACTAATTCATTTAATATAATTATGGTTGATTCTGGATTATTCATAACATGTGTTTCAGTAACTTCAAATTCTATCCATTGGGCTTTACATTTTGTATCTATTAAATATTTTTGAATATCTAATAATAGATTGCTATCATTTAATTGTTTTACAGATAAGTTTATTGATATTTTATCAAGTTCGTAATTCTGAGTTTTAAATTCAACCATATCAAGCATAGCTTGATATATGACCCATTTTCCTATATCAATTATTTTACCTGATGATTCTGCAATTGGTATAAAATCAAGAGGGGGGATTAAGCCTTTTGTTGGGTGATTCCAACGGATTAATACCTCAGCCCCTACTGTTTTTAAAACTTTAGCATCTACTTGGGCTTGGTAATATAGTTCAAACTCATTATTTTTTATAGCTAGTCTCAGATCATTAAGTATTGATACTCTTTGAACAGCTTCATCTGAAAGATTTTGTGTGTAAAACTCGTAAGTGTCTTTTCCATTTTCTTTAGCCTTATACATAGCACTATCTGCATACTGAAGAAGTTTTTGTGCAGAAGTTGCATCGTCAGGGAAGGTAGATATTCCAATGCTAGAGGTTATATAAAAATGGTTATTATCAATCATGAATGGGTCTTTTAAGACTTTTAGAACTTTTTTAGCAATAAAACTTGCTTCTAATGGTTGAAGAATATTCTCAGCAAGTATTGTAAACTCATCACCACCAAGTCTAGCAAGGGTATCACCTTGGCGTATGACATCACTTAATCGAGCAGATACTAGTTTTAATAGTTCATCGCCAACATTATGACCCATTGTGTCATTTATCTCTTTAAAACTATCAAGGTCTATAAATAAGACAGCATGATAAATATCGATACTATCTCTTCTATTTAATAGTTGAGTTAGTCTATCCATAAAAATAGTTCGGTTTGTTAGTCCTGTTAGAGTATCATAATTTGCTAAAGTTTCTAGTTCTTTTTCTCTTGTTTTTCTGTTTGTAATATCTCTAGCAATTCCTAATATGCCATTAACATTTCCAGATACATCCCTTAATGGAGTTTTTATAGTTTCGTATGTACCTTTATGAGATCCATCAGCAAAGACAAGGAACTCTTCATTTTTAACTGACCTATTTGCTTCTAATGAGACTAAATCGTTATTTCTAAAAAATTGAGCTTGTTTTTTATCTACAAAATCAAAATCTGTTTTTCCAATAATATCTTGCTCTTTTGCTCCAAAAAATTGTTCAAACTTTTTGTTACATTTCAGATAAACTCCATCGTTATCTTTTAGCCATATTAAATCAGGTATTACATTAAATATAGTATCTAAAAAAATCTCTTCTGTTTTTAAATCTTTTTGTAGTTTTTTAATATCTTGCAAATTAATATCTAGGCAGTACATCTCTTTTGTATCATCCTCCATATCCATCATTATATGTTGAGAAAATACATTTACATCATGACCATATTTATCTACAAGTATTAACTCTGAAGATGGAATTTCTACACCATTTTTCATCCATGCTTCAATGTTATTATAGACTAACGAACGCATATCTTTTGGGATGATAAGCTCTTCAAGTTTTTGCCCTAAAGCTTCTTCTTTTGTATAACCATATATTATTTCAGATGCTTCATTCCAGTATATAACTTCATGTTGTGTGTTATAGCCTTGAACTGATATAGATTCTGCATGAGCTAAAACTTCTTGAAAAATATGTTTCATAATTCTTCCTATCTATATGTATTTTATCATATAGATTTTTGTTTAGGGCTTAACTTTTATTGCTGTCTTTTGTTAAAACCTGATGTTCCGCTTTTTTGTGTAGCTA
>Ga0256837_1001389_pt1 | contig 16742 bp, 19 predicted proteins | sample 4562384metaG_FD_185976 | JGI IMG/M metagenome (GOLD analysis project Ga0256837, IMG submission 185976) | Hydrothermal vent microbial communities from Guaymas Basin, Mexico - 4561-384 | ecosystem: Environmental > Aquatic > Marine > Hydrothermal vents | place: Mexico: Guaymas Basin | collected...
TAATGAAACAAACATATAGAAATAGAAGAAAAAGATATAATTTAAGAGTAAATCTTATTTGTGGATTAATTAATTTTGATAGAGGTATGAATTGTTGAAATATTGAGTTTTGCAAGAAGTCTAATATTATCTGTTTCACATTCAAATTTAAATCTTTTCACAAGACGATAAGTATTTTGTTTATTCCTATTAGTTTTATTATTTATAATATTGTCTTTTGAATTTTTTCTCAATATTGATGGAATATCATAGTCTATATCTGAAAATTTTTGAATAGGATTTAAAGGAAGTTCCATTAAATTATTATTTTTTAGTTCAATAAGTTCCAATTGAAATTCACATAAATAAATAAAATCTTGTTTTAAATTATCATATTCTAATAAATTATTAAATATCTCATTTGCTTTTTGAAATTCATTAATTTGCCTAAAGTATTCACCTATAATCATTTTTTCTTTCCATGCTACATCTAAAAATTTATAGTTAGAAACAAGATATTTTAAATCATCAATATTTTCAGTGTAATAATAGTTATATAGCAAAGTCTCATTTATTCTTTTTTGTGATTCTTTTTGATTTTTATAAATATATTTTATTAAAAAAAAAGGCTTTATATCTTTATACATCAGAAATAAACTTAGATAACTTTTATTTTGTAAATATTCATTTAATTCTTTTTTATTTAATTTTATATCTTCATAAAAAATATAATTACAAGAATGACAAATATTTATAGGAGGGAGATAATTAAAATTAATACCACTTAAATCAGTTTTAGTTCTACAATTCAATGTAGGTTTCTGATATGTTTTTATATCTAAACCACAATTCAAACATTTTTTTTCAATAAATATACTCATATATAACTCCAATTTAAAGTGAAATACTATGATAGTTAGCTATTTCTTTTAGAAAATATTATACAATATATAAATGACATCTTTATGTCCTCATTAATATTTTAACGATAAAATATAACAAACTAGAAAACAAAAAATACCATACAAACACGACTACGATAGAATCCTAACAACAATCCTTTCAAAACTCAATGATAGAGATGCTCTTTCTAGGGTAGTATACTTTGATATTCTCCAATTATTGATACAAGTGCCACCGCTCCTTTGTGTCGTATTAGTACAATATCCCCTTTTTGCATACTATTTTTAAATTGAGCTATTTGATTATGTCCTTTTTCCCAATCCCCTAAACCAATATATTCTGTTTCTAAAATTTTATATATTTTATCTTGCGTATCAGTATCATCATCTTGATGAAGTTGCATATGCCAATAATTCATTCTATCCTCCAAGTTTATTTTTAAATCATCAAAAGAAGCAGTAACTTCTACTTCCTCACTTTCTACTATAATGCTCTCAATTCAAGACCATTAAAATAAAAGCTTTTCCAATCCACAAAGTCCTGTCAAAGGAACAGAGTAGCTATATTCATTATTCACTTGATACTCATCTGTATTTATACGAATTAAAGTAGCATTTTTATAGCTATTTGAGATTAAATTTCCTTTTTTACGAACAGTTGGAATAGTTGTACCTGCTCCAATCTCAATTATAACCATTTTTTGAGAAGTTATTTGTATATTTTCAAACCAAGTATTAAATTTTTGCTCTTGAAAATAGGTTCTACTATCATCCCAATGCCAATCTGCAAACATAAATATATTTGGTCTTGCTACACTACCACAAGATGGACATTTAGGTACATTTATAGCTTCAAATGTATCTTTATTAATAATTACATTTTCATCATCAGACGACCAAACGCTATCATGACAATCAGCAACACATTGTAAATAATGAATAGTTCCATGTATCTCTAATATCTTATTTTCATCAAATCCAGCTTTTTGGAATTGTCCATCTACATTTGATGTATATATGAAATAATTGTCATTTTTAGCTTTTACTAAATCTAATAATAACTTAAAACCTTGATGTGGAACTGTTTTTCTATATAGATTTAATCTTTGCCCATAAAAAGCCCATACAAAAGATGGCTTTGAAACAAACCATTTATGAGATACTATTTCAGAATAACTAAAATTTTCTTTTTTAAGTGCTGGATATGCTCTCCAAAAATCTTCAATACTATTATAATCAGACAATCCACTATCAACACCAATTCCTGCACCAGCAGTGATTAATATCGCATCGGCATTTTTTATGATACTTTTGATTTTATTTATATCTATTTGCATTTTAAAATATCCTTCTTTTTATTATAGAGGATTTTATTGACATCTCTACATCTTCTTTACTTAACGACTACCCTAAAACCCTATCCAACCCCTCTAACCCACCTAACGCAACACTAAAACCATTCGCACCATCTAACTCCGATTCTCTAGGATTTATTCTAATAAGTTTTGTGGATTCAGATATTTGAGTTAGATACTCACTTTGTCGGCGAACTGTTGGGATAGCTGTTCCTGCACCAATTTCGATAACTACTAACTTTTTTTTATTTTTTTTGATAGCTTTTGCACTAGGAACAACACTGGATGACAAATCTAAATGAACATCTTGATCATCAAAAAATATATCTGCACCAAAGGCTTCGAGTATCTCATATTTTTCACTTCCACCTAAGAAAAATGCTTCATCAATTCTAACACCCCAAACATTTAAAGTTTTGATAACTCGTTCATGTGTTGGTGCTGACCTTGCTGTTACCAATGCTGTACGTATAGGCGATTCTTTATCTTTAAACCTCTTTTGAATATTAGCAATAGTTAAAAGAAATTTTGCAAAGACACCCTCTTCTAAGGGGTTATCTCTATTTTCTTGTTCATGTTTTATAAATGACTCTAAACCATGTTCTTTATATATAAGTTCAGAGGTTTCACTAAATAGTACAGCATCTCCATCAAATGCTATTTTGACTTGGTCATTTATTGAGTTGTTTATATCTTGACTTGATGGAAGTATTTTTGCTGCGGCAACACTATTTTCAATAGCATTCATTACATCACTATCATCAGCACTTAAAAAAAGATCTACTTTAAATGCTTTGAGATATTTAGATGTATCGTTACCACTCGTCCAAGCAGACCTTTTTATATCTAGCTTGTACTCATTGATAGCGTTTGTTATTCTAAGGCTTGTCCCTGCATTATTTTTAGACAAGATTATCACTTCAACCTGTTTTTCATCTTCATCAAAGTGTTGATTTATCTTTAAAAGATTTTCAACAACTCTATAACCTGTACCTTTTTGAAGTGGTGTATTTTCATTTTCAAATTGGTATTTATAATAAGTATCTAAACCTTTCTCTTCAAAGATTTTATTCTCATCTTCAAGGTTAAATAATGCTCTTGAGCTTACTGCTACTACTAATTTATTTTTTAGATTGTATGCCATCTGTTACTCATCTACATTTATAATGTGTATATCCACTAAAGAACTCTCTTTATAAAGTTTCATAAATTCATCTTTAGTTAGTTGCTTCTCTGTACTGTCGTGATTATTATTACAATAGATATTTAGTTTATCACTTCCATCAGCACTCAATTCAAAAAAATTATCTTTAGTTGAAAGCATAATAGTAATTTGAGTAACTACTGTTGCATTATCACAAATATCATTTAGTTCATCAAGAGTAAAAGTATCTGAAAATATTTGGTGTAATTTACTATTTTTATTTGGCATCTATTCTATCCTTTTAAACTATTTTAAATTTTCTATAAATATAATATACTTCAAAATAACATCATACAAGGAAATATAATGACAATTAGCGAAGTAAAAAATAAAGCCACATTTATCTGTGAACATATCGACCCTAGTGGTAAACCAATTAATGGTTATTACAACAAAGAAGAAGATATGTACTATATCACTTATGATGCTGAGATAACTAGAGATAAAACAGAATATGTTACGTTTAAACAAGGAGATAAAATCAAAGATAATATACTATTTGACCCATTTTCTGAGTTTAAAATGATAAATCAGAGAAATGATTGTTAAATAGTTTTGAGAAAGGATTTTTTATAAGTTATTACAAAAAAATTCTATCTCTTTAAAATGTTTCTCAACACCCTCAAAGCTATGATTTCCATTCTCTTCTATAAGCATTCTTGAACCTTCCATCTTATTAACAGCTTCTTTATAATCTAAAAGTTCATCTCCTTTTTGTACTAAAAGCATAAAATTCTCTTTTTTTAGATTTTTTACCTCATACTTTTTAAGCATATCAAGATGAGAACTGTTCCATTCAAAGCTACTATTATCATAAAAGTTAGGTGTTGCATTTGATGTGTTGCTTAGTGTTTTATATGGATAGATAGAAGGGTTAAGAAGTACTGTATTTAGATTATACTTGTTACCCAAATAGATAGCATAAAAACCACCCATTGAAGAGCCTATAAGGTTTACCTCTCCATTGTATGACTCTATAATCTCCTCTAAAGTTGTTATCGCTAACTCTGGAACATAGGATAAAGAGGGAGCTATAAATGAAATATTTTTATTTTTAAAATACTCTCTAAAAAGTTTTGCTTTAGAGCCTTGACCACTTCCACTAAATCCGTGTATATATATTGTTATCATTTTTTTGCCTTTTTTAATATTTTACTACTATAAGTTTTTTTTCTAATGTTTTAGTAAAGTTCATTGTGTATTTTTCAAGATATGAAGCCAACGTTTCAGTTAATAATTTTCTATTTTTAAAATCTCTACTACCAATTATCGCTATTTTTATATCACTCATAAAAAGTTTTTCCTAAATACAAAACAATATCATCTGTCAAAAAATCTGATATATCTATCTCATCTGCTATATTTTGGTTCGCTCCTTTTATAGCTCCATATATCGCACAATTTGTATCAGTATCTCCACCATTAGAAACTATATATTTAAACCCTTCAGTAAAAGATAGGTTCATTTTTAAAGTTTCTATAATAATATACAATGAGTAAATAACCCAAGCAGTATGACCTAGTTTTAGTTTTGAAAGAATATTTTTATATTCACTTTTTTCTAACACTTCAATTCCATTTATAGCTATATCTAACACTAATCTATTAGCTATAAATATAGTTTTATTTTTATGTGTAAGTGCTGAATCTTCATTCATCAAAGTAAGAGCATCTTCAAAACTATACCCATCTTTGATAAGTGCAATCCCAAAAGGTATCACTCTCATTAAAGCCCCATTACCCTCAGAGTCTTTGTTAGTGCTATTTTGAATAAGTACACTATATGTATGCATTCCTATTCCATCTCTAGCACCATCTTTGATAGCCCAATTTTTATAGGAGTTGAAAAGTACCTTTTTATTTATCTTTTTATATTTGAAATAGTGTGTGAGTAATATATTTGCCATTTTTGTATCATCTGTAATCTCTCTATTTACAGCTTTATTTGGTAATAGTTTTCTATCAAAAGTAGTTCCCATTAAGCCATCTCTTTCAAAGTAAGAGCCATAACTATCGCCACAAGCGAGTGCTAATAAGGGTTGGTTTAATTTGAATTTTATATATTATACATTTTTCATTTGACATCTTTATGTCTGCTCTATTGTTTTATAGATAGAATATACTAATTTTAAAACTAGGAAAACCAAAATGCCCTACAAACACGACTACGATAGAATCCTAACAAGACTAACAACAATCCTTTCAAAACTCAATGATGGAGATGCACTTTCTGTAACAGAACTTGCCCAAGAGTTTGGTGTTTCTTCAAGAACTATTCAGCGAGATTTCAATGAACGTTTAAACTCTTTTCCAATTTATCAAGAAAAGAAAAAATGGAAAATGCAAGATGGATTTCGTGTTGAAAAAAGTAAATCTATCGAAGATATAGTACCCCAATAAAATCGAACAACTTTTCTATGAGGATAATTCCTTCTTTCTCAAATATTGATAGAATTTAAAGTAAAATAGATTTAACCTTGTTTTACTCATTGTTTTTTTGGAAATATCTATCTAAATGTATAAACATCTTCTTTATCATTGATAATAGGAATTTTTACATATTAATGTCTTTAAAGTTGATGTTTTTCTTGTTTATCTAAAATTTATAGTTTTGTTACTTTTTCTTGTTTGTTTATAAAATATTACATTTAATCGATTTAGATAAATAGGTTTGATTGCTTTATTTGGTCTTGTTTTGGTTCTTTTTATTTTGTTTTTGTTGTTTCGTGTACTTAAATAATAATTATGTATATTATTTAAGAGGTATAATGGGTCAAAAAGGGTGACTCTTTAAGGTTTGAGAAAGTGAGGAAAATTGATTAAAAAGTGGTTTTGTTTTATTAATTGTATTTTTTGTTAATTAAAAGTATAATATTGTTAGTTTTTTAATAAAAGGATATTAAATGCAAGAAAATGAAGTTATAGGTAAAAGAGTTAATTTAGATTTAGATAACGTAAAAAGAATTAAAATTATGGCTACTGTTCTTGAAAATGAAACTATTGGCTTAAATGAAAAAAAGAAGTTAGATTTCATTATTAACAAAGCTATCTCTGAATATTACTCTAGTGATGAAATTAAGAAGTTATTGGATTTATAATTAGTATTTTTTACGATATTTGGTTTTAGAGTTAAATTTCTTTGATTATTGGACTGTTTGGCTGTTTTAGAGTTTATTATTTTAACTAGATTTTTATTGATATTTAGAGTGGTTATATTCAATTTCTATTAATATTAAGACTTTATAGACAATAGTTTATTTGATTTGTATATTGCTTTTTAAAAGATGATGTTCTGAATAACGAATACATTAACTATCTAAGTCTTTAAAGAGTTAATCTGTTGTTTTAAAGCTCTTACCATCTCTATTTTCTAATGGAAGACCTTTATTAGCTACTACCATACTTGTAAAAATATTAACAGCATCTGTAAAGTTTAAACCTAGTAAGATTATTCATTATTCAACTCCTTACTTACTCTTTATCATTTTTGAGATTTGCTTTGAATTTTTCAACTCTTTCTTTTCTATCCTCTATCTTTTTATCCTGCTCTTCGGCTTCGGTTATATCTTTGTATTGCTTTATAATATTAGTTAGTTCTTCCCTATCCATACTGTCTTTAATCTGCTGTAAATCTTTATCATAATTCAAATCACCTTTTAAATATTTTGTAAATAATGCTTGTTCATATTTAAGTGGATCTCTAATACCTTTACTTCGTTCTATAATTCTTCTTATCTGTTCTAATGCTACTTGTTTTTCTTTTCCGTTCAGTAGATTTTTCTTCTTTTTCTCTTTAAAATCTTTTTTTATTTTATCTTTATTTGTCATTATTTTGAATATTATTGATGTGATTTTTCTACTAGTTTTAACTGGTTCATATTCAAAATAATAATCACCTTTTGCTTTAAGCTCTGCATGAGCTGTTTCTAATACTCTCTTTTTGAACATTCCATAATTACTATATGATGTAGGTATTTCAATTTTTTTACTTTTTATATTGTAGCTTCCTATTAATATCTCTTTTAATTCATCTAATTTAATTTCAAAATTTATAAGTTTTGTATTTTTGTATTTTTTTAATAGTGACGCATGTTTTTCTAATATCTCATATATTCGTATTGAGTAAACACTATTGAAATTTAATATTTTTTCTAAACTTAACTTTGTAAAATTCTTCTTCAAATTTAATAATAAACTTGTCATTTCTTCTTCAAATTTTATAGTCGTATAACCTGTTTCCCCATCAATTTTAAAGTAGCTTAAAAAACCACATTCAGCATAAGTATCAGTATCATTTATTAAAATTACAGTCTTCTGACGTAAGCCACTTAAATTAGTTTTTAACTTTGAAATATTTCGTCTATCAATATTCATTGTATTTAATAATTCTGCTGTCTTAAATTCCATTTTAAAAAAAGTAGTAGCATCTTTATCTAACTTACTTATCATTAAATTTATAAATTTAATTTGCTGTAGTGATAAATTATACTTAGCATCAATTAATTTATTCGATTTTACTATTAAGTCATTATTCATTATTTTCCTTATCTTAACTATAACACCAATTGTAGTATGTTATTGTTAAGACAATAATTAAGTAATTTGTTTGTCATACAAATGTTATAGTTTGTCATAAATTTGTTATAGTTTAATAAATTATATGTCATACAAATGTTATAGTTTGTCATAAATTTGTTATAGTTAGAGATTTATTTTGTATTTTATATCTTCTATATACCCCTATATTACAATATTCTATGTCATAAATTTGTTATAGTTAGAGTGCCTAAAACAATAAAACAGTATTAAGTAAAAACATATAAAACGATATTAATATAAAAATAGAAAGAATAGCATCTACTTTTATATAATAATTACCTCAACATAATTATATAAATAAGAACTACTGTTGGAGATATTGGAATAATAGATTTAGTATCAGTAGTATCAAAATCAATATCTCTTTTATCTATTATGGATAAATCTCTAATGGATATTTTACCACTACCAACTTTATCTTTCATATTTACAGTATAATTAACTTCAAGAGATTCTAATCCATTTGCTAGAGCTTCTATTGGGTAAAACATTAATTCCATTACATCCTCTAATGGATTATGGATTTATGAATAGTTTAGCTATCTCTTATGATTTTGCTTTATTGTGTGCCGATGTAATATTCATAATCATCCTCTTCTATTTGTTTGGCTTGTGCTTCTGCACTAGCTCTATTTGCATCAGTTTTATCGAAATCAATACCTCCTTTATCTGTCATGGATAAACCTCTAGGAGTATCTACACCATTATTTTTCAAATCTCTAGGGGATATTGTATTGCTACCAACTTTATCTTTAAGGTTTTTAAGTTCCACCTGCTTATCTTTAAATTGATCAGATGAAATCTTACCATCTTTAAATTGTTGCTTGTTAGTATCCATTGCATCATTAATATTACTTACAACTTGTGCTTTTGTCTTGCTTCTTTCGCCATTTGATTGTATAATTTTCTCATCTGAATCAAGGACATTTTCATGAATTTTTTGTTGTTTATCGGGGCTAGTGCTATCATGGTCGTTGGGGTTTTGTTTGCTGGTGCTTTCCTCTGGGGTATTATTCTCAGTTTTATTGAAAATCCCCCTAACTTTATTCGTAGATAATTTTGCTTTATCTACGATATTACGAGCGATTTGATTAATTTTACCACGCTGAACTTTCTCGCCATCTATATCAACTAGATTACCACCACCATCAGCTACTCTAACACCATTTTTAGAATAGCCTGTTACTTTTCCACTATCTGGATCTGTAATCTCGTTTAAACCACTTAACTGTTTTTTATTTAATTTAACATCTCCACGACTTTTATGATTATAAATAGCTGCTGCACCACCTCCAGCCATTATTACCGACGCAGCAACAGCACCAATTTCTTCACTTCCTAATAGTTCTCCAGCTCCAGCAGCCACATGAGCAGTATAATTTTTTATATCTTGTGCATATTTAGCAGCTTCAACGCTCTCTTTACTCGTTTGTGCATTATCAACATTCCCATCTGATGCTAACACAGCTAATTTTGTTGGAACATCAGTTGTACCAATACTTAGTGTGTCTCCTGCATTTGTTGATTGAGAACTACTTGACTTCACCTACTCTATCCTTTTTTGCATAACTTCCTGTTTCCTCAAAATCTATATTTTTTCCATTTGTATAAATACCAGCATCAGTTAGTTCTTTTGTTCCTATGCCACTTTGATATAATGTACCTGTATTTACTTTACCCCCCACCTTTTAAGCTTGTTTTTGCTTGTCTTAGTGCTTTTTCTTTATCTGAGCCTTTCTCTGCTGTTTTAAGCTCATTATCTATCATGTGTGATACTTTACTTCTTCCTACATCTTCATTTGGTATTTTTTCAACTTTATCTATTTTTTCTTTTATATCGTTGCTACTTTCCGTATTATTTGATATACTTTTCTTATCTAAATTAAGGAGTTCGTTATGGGATCTATCTTTGCTATCTTGTTGTACGGTGTCATTGCTTGGGGGGTTTTGTTGGTCGGTGCTTTTTTCTATGGACTCGTCACTCCGAGTAGTTGGAGAGAATAAATTTGTTTTTACCTTATCTGCCATCTTTACAGCACCAACAGCTGAAGTGGTAACAATTCCTCTATGAACTTTCTTACCACTACTATCTAGCTTCCAACCATCTTTATCAGCAACTTTTTTTCCATCATCATTTTCATAATGAGTAAGATTACCTTTTTCATTTGTTATGGGTTTTAGTTTGCTCATTTCTTTTGGACTCACTTTAACATGGCTAGTACCTACATCATGTTTTTTGGAACTCTCGTTAATAGCCATTAAACCTAGCCCAGCCGCAGCAATAGTAGCAGCAGTTACAGCTTGTTCCATTGTTCCCTCTTCCTCTTCTGAGGAAACTATGCCATCTCCGTTACTATCTAAATATTTTATTGCTACTTTGGTTGCAAGTGTTTTTTCTGAATTCATTTCTGTGCTGAGGTTTATTCTGTTATCCCCTATAGAGTTATAGGAGGAATTTAAATTATATAAAAGTTATAACCAAAATCTATGAAAAAAGAAACTCAATGCTTTTAAACTCTTAAACACTCTATAAATATACCTTTGAAACTTATTTTAAGATACATAAAAGATAAAATTATGCATTTTCCATATCCAATACTAACCTACACTATAAAAATCACTTAAATCAAAGATATATGTCATTTAGAATAATTAAGAGCTTTATCTTATTAAAAGCAAAGAGTGAAAATTGATGTATAGAGAGTTTCAAGACCTTTCTTAGAATTTGTTCAAATTTAATTTAGGAATTTAAAATCTTATTTCTTATTTAAAATCTTATTTAAAACATATTAGCTCGAAAAAAGCAACCTTCATAATATCCCTAAAAATAGGTTGCTAATGGTCTTTCATTTAAGAAAAACGACGAACATACCTTACTGATTTCAAGAAAAACGACGAACATACCTTACTGATTTCAAGAAAAACGACGAACATACCTTACTAAAAATATAGGTTTTATCGGTATAAAATAACGAATAAATAACTATAAAAATATATTTATTCGTCGTTTTATATTATAATATTTTAATTTACATATATAGGAAGTATTTTAAAATGAAACAAAAAGATTGGAAAAATAATAATCGGAAACTTAATGTAATTCTTTTGCAGCCAGAAAATCAAATAAATAAACCTAGTCATTTAGTGAAACAAGTTTATAGTAATTCATTAACAGCAAATCAAAAGAAAACTTATAATTTTTTAATTCGTGAATTATTGAAAAATGATAAAGAAATTCTTGAAAGCAATAAAATAAAAGTAAAACGAAAAGAAATAGAAAATTTTCTAAAGGTTACCAAATATAATGATTTATATAGTGATTTAGATAAATTAATAAAAACAATAATAACGATAGAGGATAAAAAAACAAGAGCAAGGAGTGGTTTGATAAGTGGTTATATTATGCCTAAAGATCCTTTTGATGATGATGCAGACAATCAATATATCCATATAGAATTCAATTCAAAATTAACAAAAACATTTCATAAAATAGAAAAATATATAAAAATAAATATACATGAATTACGGTCTCTAAAGCATACTCATTCTATAACATTATACGAAATATTAAAAAGACAGTTAAATAATCATTCTAATCTATGTAAAATTAATCTTACAGAACATGAATTAAGAATTTATTTAAATATTGAAAAAAATAAATATTCTAAACCAAGTGATTTTCATTTATATGTTGTTAAAAGAGCAGTTAAAGAAATTCAATTAAAGACCTTAATTGAATTAAACTATGAAAGAATTAAAATAACAAAAGGTGTATATCAATATAACTTTTCTTTTAGTCAATATATAGATCTCTCTTTAGCTCAATTTATATCAAAATTAAAATCTTTAAGTTATTATAAAAGTATAACATTCACTATTGACAATATCAATTATAGATTTCAAGCAGTAGATAAAGATGGCAATTATGCTAAGGATATAAATGCTTTAGATATAAAAATACTACTTATTAAAGAAAATACTACTAAAGATAAAATTGAAGGGATCAGAAGAAACTATTTTAAAAGCAAAGAAATATTATCAAAGGAAGAATCTCAAAAAATCTATCAGAATGTTTATGATATTTATTTAAAGGGCAATGGTTATATATTTGTATATAAATATTTCATATTACAAGATTTATATGTAGAAAATATAAAAAAACTAGATGATATTCCAGAAGAATATCAAATAAATTGTTTAAAATATTCTAAACAATTTGAAAAATAGATTAATGTTGTAATGATATTGTTTTATTTATCTCTATAAATTATTAAAAGAAATACACTATTTTTAATAATAGCAATTATAAGAATAAATAATAAGACTTCTACTAAAAATAGCACTATTTTCTATCTTATGAAAAGTAAGCTATATTTTACTCTGAAGCTATTTCTTTATATACCTTACATAAATGTACTAAAAAGAGTGAATAATCTCTTCTACCTATCTTAAAATTACTATTTTATTACTATGAGTTGTTGATTTTTAATTATGAATAGATAGAGAATCATATATTATTTCTGTTTTTTGATGAATTTTATAGAATTTTTAGGCTGAAGATATGGGCTTGGAATTAGTTGGTTTTTTAGTGAATTCTAAAATGAGGAAAAAGTCATATTTCAAGATAAAACTCTTTAAAGAAAGAATAGCCTTTAAGAGCCTTTAGGGGGTCATTTTTTGTTGTTTTTAGCCCTTGAAATGGGAGTTTGTTATTATCTATTACGACATTTCCCTCATCTATTACGACTTTTCCCTCATTTATTCTGTATTTAAAACGACTTTTCCCTCAATACTACAACATATTTATTTTTAGTCGTTATAATAGCAAAGAGAAAATAAAAAAAGGACTAGTATGAATAACAAAAATATTATAAAAACATCTCATAATTTAAATCATTTTAGAGGGTCTTATACTAAACTTGAATTGGATTTTATTTATGCTTTTATTTCAACAATTAAAGATGAAGATGAAAAATTTAGAAATTATTCATTAACGCTAAAAGAACTTGAAATTAAATTAAATAAAAGATTACAATTAAAAGATATTGAATATCTTTTTGATAATTTAATGAAAAAAGATTTTAAGATACACTCAGATAAAAAACTTATCTTATATAGTTTTTTTACTTATTTAGAATTTGATAAAGAAACAAAAACTCTTACTGTAGATTTTAACGAAAGATTAAAACCTCATTTATTACAACTGAAAATATTTGCAAAGGGTAATTTAAAATATTTGTTAATATTTAACAGTGAATATAGTAAAAGAATTTATATGTTGTTAAGCCAATGGAAATCAATAAATAAAAAAAAATACTTACTTGATGAATTATATGAGATATTGGCAGTACCTACAAGTTATAGGTATCATGATTTTAAAAAAAGAATATTATTAATAGCAGAAAAAGAGCTAAAAAAGAACAGTGATATATTTTTTACTTTTGAAGAGGTAAAGCAAGGTCGTAAGGTTGTTGAAATTATTTTTCATATAATCTTATCTGGTGGACGAGATAAGACTATTATAGAACCTAAATATGATGATTACAAAAAGAAAAAGATATATTATAATGGCAGAGATTGGATAATCTTAAATATTAATAGGAGTGAATCAAAAGATTATGTTGATATTCAACTTTTAGATGAAGATATGGATACAACAATGGAAAATATAAATTTTGGACAGTTACAAAGAATGGTTGAGTATATGGAAAATAAATAGTTCAATCTTTTATATATACTATTATTATCTATTATCAGTTGTCGTCTTCTATAATCTTCTATAATCATTTATCCCCTTTTTTTAAAAAGAATAAATCAAAGTTGGAATTACAGAATATTAATAATAGTTGTACTTTGAATAGTAGCATTTTGAGCAACAACATTATTGTTAGTAAACCCATTACTTGCAGTTGGTGCATTATTCGTATTACTTACAGTTGGTGCAGTAGTTGCACTTTTCATATAAGAAGCAGTAGGATTAGGAGAAGTAGGTATTACAGATTGATAACTAGGTGTACTCATTGGAGTAGTACCAGCTAACCTATTATCAATAGCAGCACTTCCCATAGTTCCTATTCCAGGGAACATAGACAATGCACCAGATAGCATTTCCATTGATGCACCAGCATAATCGCCTTTGTCCATTCTATCACTAGCAAATTTGGCACTTAAAGCAAGTCCAACAAAAGGTAATTTCTTCATAGCCATTTTACCAAGTCCACTAGCACCTTTAGTAGCACCTTTAAAATCAACAGTATCTTTTAAAATTTGAGTAGCTTTTGTTCCATTCTTCATTTCGTTCATACCCATATATCCTGTAAGAGCATTAAACCCAACTGCGACACTATCCATAGCTTCATCAGCATATTGCATATATCCACCACTATTAGTATTTCCACTACTACTTCCACTTTGTTGAGGTTGTTTAACCATAGGGGCTACTGTTGGAGGTGTTGGAGTAGTAGATGATGATATAGAAGGTACTTCAATTCCAGATGCTTGTGCAACACTTGCACTTGTCATTCCTAACATAGCACCTAACCCAAATCTTTGACCTATTCTTGAACTAGCTACACTTTGCCAAAATGTTTGAGGTTTTTGTTGAGGTGGTGGAGGTGGAGATGTAGGCTTAGTTTTTTTATCCTCTTCTATTTGTTTGGCTTCTGCTTCTGCACTAGCTCTATTTGCATCAGTTTTATTGAAATCAACTTTTGTGTACTTACCTGTTGTAGATATACCTTTTGGTATAGCAACACCACTTGTTCTTAAATCTTTAGTGGATATTGTATTGTTACCAACTTTATCTTTAAGGTCTTGAAGTTCCACCTGCTTATCTTTAAATTGATCAGATGAAATCTTACCATCTTTAAATTGTTGCTTGTTAGTATCCATTGCATCATTAATATTACTTACAACTTGTGCTTTTGTATTGCTTCTTTCGCCATTTGATTGTATAATTTTCTCATCTGAATCAAGGACATTTTCATGCACACTTTTATCGCTATCACTATCGGGGCTATTCTCCCCTTTGTCTTTCTCTATGGGGTTGCCGTTCTCATCGGTTATACTATCCGATTTACTAACTTTATTGGAATTACTAGCATCAAAAGTGTTTAAAATACTATTTGTAGCACTTCTAGCAAACTCCCCAGCTGAACCATTTTGAGTTCTAAACTGACTTTTATTTTCTTTATAATAGTCGGCTAGGTCACTATTGCTTTTAACATTAACAGAGTCGCCTTTTTTAACACTTTTTTCAACTTGATTACCCTCTTTATCTGTTGTAGTATATTTAAAATCCTCTTTTGCTACTTGATTGCCTTTTATTCTATTAGCAGATGTTTCTCTTGCTTCATTAAGTATAGCTAGTCCACTTACTACACCAGCTGATCCAACTATATTTGTGGCATACTCTGCTGCAGTTTCTGGATCAACTCCAAGAGATTCTAATCCAGATGCTAGAGCTTCTGATGGATAAGACATTAATTTTGTTATACCCTCTGACGGATTTGTGAATAGTTTAGCTATCTCTGCTGTCCGAGCTTGTGTTTCATTGTGTGACGACACAGTATTCATATCAACTTTTGAACCAGATACTCTTGAAGTAGAATCATCGTGTTTAACATTATTACCACTAGCCATAGTAGTTCTACCTTCTCCATCAGACGTAAGTTGTTGTGTAAACACATTATCGCCAACAACTAAGCTAGAATCCAATATAGAGTTGTTTGCACTAGCTGCTGCCCTTGCTCTAACAAAAGTATCTCCTGTTGTACTTTGTAGATTTCCTGTTTCTGCATCTCCTGTTGCTAGTCCTACATCAATAAGTTTTTGATCTTGTTCTTTTATGTAATCTTGTGCTTCTTTACTATTTATACCACCACATCATCTATTATGGCTTGTGCTTTTTCTCTTTCTGTATCTGATAAGGCTGTCCAAAGAATATAAATAACAAATGGAATCGCAAATTTATTCGTGACTTTAGCATAGATAAACCACAAGCCACGAATAAATTCGAGGTTCCAAAAAAGTTTGATATTTTTTATATTGATCTAGCCTAAAGAGGACTTATTAATAGTTTCATTTGCTTTTTTTATTTCTTTTCATCATCTAAATTTTCTGCATGAGTGGTTGCGTGAGTACCTTTTTCTTGCCCACCTGTTACCATATCATCGTTTATTACACAACATATCAACTTTATTAATAGTGTTACCAGCTATCTCTCCATCTTCATTTGTGGATATCTTTTTTTTTATTTCGTTGAGGTTTTTGTTGAGGTCATTAATATATCTTTTATGATTTTTTTTTAAATATTTATTGCTAAATTATTAACATTAAAATTATCTGCATAGATATTCATGTTGAATAATAACAATGGTATCAATAATTTTATTTTTTTATTCTTTATATTATTTAAAAAATTAATCATTTCAAATCTATTCTATCATCATCTAAAATTGATATAGATGTGTTTATTATTTTTTTTACTATTCTTATTCTCACTTAATTTCCTTTATCATTTACTTAACTTTTAACGATGGAGCTATGAAAGTCAATCTCATAGGAGACTAACTTTGTTGCAGAATTCTCTCTAAAATTTGATTTTGTTTAACGATGGAGCGATGAAAGTCAATCTCATAGGAGACTAACTTTATTGCAGAATTCTCTCTAAAATTTGATTTTGTTTAACGATGGAGCGATGAA
>Ga0256837_1001390_pt1 | contig 16725 bp, 15 predicted proteins | sample 4562384metaG_FD_185976 | JGI IMG/M metagenome (GOLD analysis project Ga0256837, IMG submission 185976) | Hydrothermal vent microbial communities from Guaymas Basin, Mexico - 4561-384 | ecosystem: Environmental > Aquatic > Marine > Hydrothermal vents | place: Mexico: Guaymas Basin | collected...
TATGAAAAAGCATATAAATATTACGAAAAAGGGGATTTTAAAAAAGCACTTTCTATTTTTGAAGATATAAAAGATTTCCCTCCAGCTTTAGCTTTAATAGAAAGATGTCAAGAGCTTCTTAAAAATCTTCCAGAAAAATGTGATGGTGTCTATAGTTTTAAAATAAAATAAACCAGCGCCTTTATATTAAACTGGGGAATATCTGCATACCTATTCGGGAAAAATTTATCTTTCCCCCTTGAAATTAAATTTTAAAAGTGATAAATTTATAACGGCAAATTTGCGGAGGGGTGCCCGAGCGGTCGAAGGGGCACGGCTGGAAACCGTGTGCACCCTAACCGGGTGCCGCGGGTTCGAATCCCGCCCCCTCCGCCATAATTTAAATACCGGGCCCCTTATAGGGTTGGGTGAATCCCGCCAGGCCCGAAAGGGAGCAACGGTAGCCCAGTCCCTATAAGGGACCGACCTTAATCTTTGGAGAAAAGATGAGCTATAAGCCTTTATACCATAAATACAGACCCCAATCCTTCAAAGATATAAAAGGACAAGATCATATTGTAAAAACTTTAGTGTCTGCTTTAAAAAATAAAAAAATTTCTCATGCTTATATCTTTGCAGGACCTCGAGGACTTGGAAAAACTTCTACAGCTCGAATATTTGCAAAAGCTTTAAATTGTTTAAATTCGGAAGTAGAACCATGCAATGTTTGTGAGCATTGCGAAGAAATAACAAAAGGTACTTTTCCCGATGTAATAGAGATAGATGCAGCTTCAAATAGAGGAATAGATCAAATTAGGGAACTTAGAGAAAATATAAAATATGCTCCTTTAAAAGGTAAAAAAAAGGTTTACATAATTGATGAATTTCACATGCTTACAAAAGAAGCTTTTAATGCTCTTTTAAAAACTTTAGAAGAGCCTCCTTCCCATGTAGTTTTTATCTTAGCAACTACAGAGCTTGATAAAATCCCTCCTACAATTTTATCAAGATGTCAAAAATTTATATTTAGAAAGTTAAGCTTAGAAGAAACTTTAGAAGTTTTAAAGGAAATTTGTGAAAAAGAAAAAATTAAATATGAAGAAGAAGCTTTAAAGGAAATTGCAAAGCTTAGCGAAGGTTGTTTAAGAGATGCAGAAAGTCTTTTAGAACAAGCAATTTTGTTTTCAGATGGGAAAATAACTTTAGAAAAGATAAAAAGCGTTCTTAGTATATATACTCAAAAAGATATTGAAGAGCTTTTAGATCTAGCTTTATCTGGAAATTTAGAAAGTCTTAAAGAAAAATTAGATAAATATGAAAAAAATGGTTTTGGAGCAGAAAATTTAGTAAAAAATCTTTTAAGTTTTGTATCTGAAAAATTTACAAACAAAGATTTTAAAAAATATAGCGAAGATATTTTAACTCTATGTTTTGAAGTTTTTTCCAAGGCTTATAAAGAGCTTTCTAATCATCCTTATCCTTTTGATTTAATTTACTTTACATTTGTTAAACTTTCCTATTTTAACGATTTAGTTTCAATTAAAGACTTTCTTGCAAATCTAAAAATGCCAAGCTCAAACCTAGATGAAAATATAAAAAAAAACTTGAAAAAATTGCTCCCCACGTAGAAAAAGTTGAAAAAGACAAAGAAGATATATACATTTATCCTGTTTCTTTAGCTTCTTATAATTTTTTGAAAAATAACCTTGAAGATCTAAAGATTATTTATACATACTTTAATGTAAAATATAAAGAGCTTATAATAAAAGAACCCCTTCAAAAAGAAAATTCTAAAGATGATGTTCCACCAGAGGTAAAGAAAACTTATCAGAAATTACTTGAGATTTTCCAAGCTAGTCCTTCTTTAAAAATTCCTCCCATTCGGAAGGTAAAAAGTCCGGAGAATACTTAGAGAAAAACTCTTCTTTAAATTCCTCCCATCTATCTTCTAAAATAGCTTTTCTCATGTTAGAAATCAAACGAGCATAAAATGCTAGATTATGAATAGTATTGAGTATTGCACTATTTATTTCTTGAGCATTAAAAAGATGTCTAAGGTAAGCTTTCGTAAAATTTTTGCAAGTATAACAATTACATTCAGGATCTAAAGGAGTAAAATCTTCTTTATATTTTGCAGCTTTTATATTTATTTTACCGTAGGTAGTATATAAAGTTCCATTTCGCGCAGAGCGGGTAGGAAGTATACAATCAAACATATCTACTCCATTTTCTACTGCAAAAATTAAATCCTCAGGTTTTCCTATTCCCATAACATATCTAGGTTTTTCATAAGGAAGCATAGGGGCAAATTTTTTTATAATATGATACATAATAGTTTTTGGCTCTCCTACTGAAAGACCACCTAAGGCATAACCTTCAAAGGGAAGCTTTATAGTTTCTTTTAAAGAAAGTTCTCTTAAATCGTCATAAATTCCACCTTGAATAATACCAAAAAGAGCAGTTTCTTTAGACTTTCTTGCTTCTATACTTCTTTTTGCCCATTTTAACGTTCTTAAAGTAGATTTTTTTGTATATTCATAATCTGCCGGATAGGGAATGCACTCATCTAAAACCATACCGATATCTACTTTAATTCGCTCTTCAAAATTTACAATATCTTCCGGTGTTAAAAATCTAATAGAACCATCTAAATGATTTTTAAATTCTACTCCTTCATCAGTTATTTTTACAAAATCTGAAAGAGAAAAAACTTGAAAACCACCACTATCTGTAAGAATAGGACCATAGTCCCAAGAGATAAATTTATGTAAAGAGCCTGCTTTTTCTATAATATCTATTCCAGGTCTTAAATAAAGATGATATATATTAGAAAGAATAAGTCTATATCCTAAAGATTTTATTATGTCCCAAGTTAAACCCTTAATGGCTCCACATGTAGCTACCGGCATAAAAGCTGGAGTTAAAGTATATCCATGTGGAGTCTCTATAATTCCTACTCTTGCATTTGTCTTTTTATCTTGTTTTATAACTCGAAATTTAAATTTCATAATTTTATCTCCAAAGCTTATTTTGGGAAATTATAACAATTCTTGATTTTTATATGATTTTTCCTATAATTTAATGTTAGATAATCCTAACAAGTAAATTTGAGGTTAAAAATGAAGATAAAGTACTTATCTCAAATTCCATCTGGTAAAGAAGTAATTATAAAAGATGTTTTAGGATGCCAAGGCTTTAAACATAGATTATATGGCCTTGGCATTTTCCCAGGAGAAAAAGTTTTAGTTTTTAAAAATGATAGAGGTCCTATTATTTTAAAAGTTGGAAATACAAAATTAGCTTTAGGACGAGGTCAAGCTCAAAAAATTTTAGTAGAGGAGCTTTAATATGATAAAAGTTGCAGTTGTTGGAAATCCAAATGTTGGGAAAACTGCCCTTATTAACTACTTAACAAATAGTTCTTTAAAAATTGGAAATTGGCCTGGGGTCACTGTAGAAAAAAAAGAAGCTTACTTAAATTATAAAGGAGAAAATATTTATTTTATAGATCTACCTGGAATTTATAATTTTACTCCTTATTCTTTAGAAGAAAAAATAACAAGAGATTATCTTTTAAAGGAAAATGTTGATATTATTTTAAATGTTTTAGATAGTAAAAATATAAAAAAAGGTTTGCTTTTAACTTCCCAGATTTTGGAATTTGAAATTCCTACTTTAGTTGTTTTTAATATGTGGGATGAAGTTCCTCCAAATTTTGATATTAATTTAAAAAATTTTGAAACTCTTTTAAACGTCAAAGCTGTAAAAGCTAGTGCTAAAAAAGGCTTTGGAAAAGAGGAAATTTTAAATTTGATTTTAAAGCTGAAAAGGGAAAATTATTTAAAACCAAAATTTATTATTTTTAGAAAAGAAATTGAAAATATTTTAAAAACGCTACCTTTTAAACGTTTCATAAATGTAAAACTTTTAGAGGGAGACAAAGATATTTTAAAAGAATATGGCCCGAGGTTAAAAGAAAAAGATTTAGAAAAACTAAACTCCCAAAGAAAATTACTAGAAAAAAAATATAAAAAAGAAATTTCAGATATTATCTTCACAGAGCGTTATAAATGGGTAAATACTATAGTTTTTCAGTCCACCAAAGGAAATTTGGATAATATATCTGACTTAACAGATAAAATAGATGATATTATCTTAAATCCCAAACTATCTCCTTTTTTTCTTATAGGATTTATATATCTCTTTTTTAAAGTTATATTTTTAGTAACAGATCCCTTCATCGAATATATAGGACATATTCAGGATCTTTTTAGTTCTTTACTTTCAAATATTAATTTTGGAAAATTTGAAATTTTAAAAAGCTTTATAGAAAACGTTTTTATTCAAGGAATTGGAATCTTGTTTTCTTTTGTACCTTTAATATTTGTGATTTACCTTCTTTTTGGTATTTTGGAAGATAGTGGAATTATGGCAAGAATTGCACTTTTAAGTGATAGATTTATGCATAAAATAGGTCTGCATGGAAATGCTATTATTCCAATAGTTCTTGGATATGGATGTAATGTTCCGGCAGTTCTATCTACAAGGGTTATGAGTACATTTAAAGAAAAACTTATTTTAGCCCTATCTTTACCCTTTACTTTGTGTACGGCTAGACTTCCTATAATTGCATTTTTTGGAACAACTTTCTTTGAAAAATATAAATCTTTGCTTACAGCTTTTATATATATCTTAAGTTTATTTTTAACTTTATTTTCTTTATTTTTCTTAAAAAAGATTTTTAAAGTTGAAAGTTCTCAAGAAGTACTCATAGAATTACCAAGCTACCGTTTTCCTAAAATTTCGTATGTTTTCAAGTATGCTTTAGATAAAGTTTTAGATTATCTTAAAGGAGTAACTAGCATAATTTTTATTTCTCTTTTAGTTTTATACTTTATCTTAAATTTTCCTCCCCATGCAGATGTAGAAAATAGTTTAGGGGCTTATATTTCAAAGTTATTATTACCTTTATTTTCTATATTAGATATAAATTCGTGGCAAGTAATTTTAAGTTTATTTCCAGGTTTTATAGCTAAAGAAAGTGTTGTAGCATCTCTAAAAGAAATTTTATCTTTAAGTCATACTTCCTTAAATCAAATTTTAAGCAAAAAAGGAGCTTTAGCTTTTGTTATTTTCTCCTCTTTTTATGTTTCATGTGTGGCAACATTATCAGCTATAAAAAAAGAACTTGGGTACAAATATGCAATATTTTCTGTTATGTTTTCCATAAGTTTAGCCTTTTTAACTGCTTTTATATTTTCTAATGTAATTTTTCAAGTTTTAAATTTTCTGAATATGTTTTAAAAACATAGTAGCATAAGCACCTTTTTCTAAGAAAAATTTTATAAAGGTTTTATTTGCTAAAAAAGAAATATTTTGAGGTTTTATATAAATTTTTCTGTAATCTCCTTTTACATTTATTTTTTTTAATTTTTCAATTATTTCTTCTAAAGAAAAGCCTTCTTTGTTTAAAATTTTTTCATAAACATTTTTTTCAAAATTATTTAACTTTACCTTATACCCTAAGATGGGAAAATATTTTTGTTCTAAAAGCAAAAGATTATTTTCATTTTCCAAAATATAAAATTTAAATCCTTTATCTTCTATAAAGTAGCCTGGATAAATGCTTAAAATACTATATATAGCTTTATTCCAAAGGTAAGATAAATAAGAATTGATAAAAAAACTTTTAAGCCAATTTGGACGTTCAAAACCCCTTAACCCCTCTTTTATAAGTTTTTTCCCTCTTTTTATATTTTTTGAAAATCTTTGAGTATCAAAGTAATTTATCATAAGTTTAGGTAAACTTTCCTTTATCGGGAAATTTTTTATATTAATTAAAAATTTATTTCCCTTTAAATTTCCTACTTTAATTTTTTTCTTTATGGTTTTTAAATAACAAAGATAGTACCAACTTCCCTTGTCTATTTTTTTAAATTCTTTTTCTTTATAAAAACTATCAAAGGATACATACTGAAAAGATATAGAAAATTTATCTTTTAAACCAGCATAACTAAAGTTTAATTTTTTTGCTAGTTCCTTTGTATTTAAATTTCGTTTAACTAGTAGATATAAATAATGATTTTTCCCTTCTTCAAAGTTTGCTACTTCTTTTACTATAAAATCTTCACACTTTTTTGGTTTCCATAAAAAATTAAGTGTTTTCATATTTTCCTCAATAAAAAAATATCTTGAAAAAGTTTTTAATATTAATAAATTTAATATAAATTTAAGGATAATTATATACACAGTACCTACAATACAAATAAAATAAAAGAGAGGTTTTAAAGCATGCAAAAATTACCTATAGAAATTGCAAAACCTATATTTGCAATTATGTACAAAAAAGGAAACGAAAATTTGTTTGAAGAAGCCTTAAAAATTATAGAAAAAGAAATTGGAGAAATAGATTATATGTCTCCACCTTATGATTTTCCTTCCTTAGAAAATTATTATTCTAAAGAAATGGGTAGTCCACTGCTAAAAGTCTTTATATCTTTAAAAGATTTTTGTTTAAAAAGTAAATATGAAGATGAAAAGGTTTTTGAGAAAGTAAAAAAATATAACGAATACATTTCTAAATTGAAAGATAAAGAATACAAAGTAAAAATAATAGATAAAGATATTGTGGAGTTAAAGCACTACGCTATGAATTTAGAAGATAAATACAGAGATGAAAATAAAAACAGACGCTTAAATATAGATGTGGGATACTTAGATGAATTTCAGCTTATTCTTGCTTCTCACAAAAGAAGAGGAGCTAGAATTTATGCTGGAAAAAATGTTTATTTAGAACTTGAGTATTTATATTTTGATAAGGACTTTCAAGAACAATTTTGGACTTATGCAGATTATAAAGATGAAAGAACTAAAAACTTTTTTAGAATGGTAAGAAATAAATTTTTGGAAGATAGAAAAAAATTTATAAATATTTTTAAACATATAAAATAAATTTTTACTAAATTTGATAAAATTAAACAAAATATTTCTATTGCAGCTCATAATATATACGTAATTGAAAAATAAAATTTTTCAAAAAGATAAGATATTTCGAGGCTTTTATGTCAAAAATTAAATTTGATTTTATTGGAAAAAGATATATAGCTTATTTGGTATCTTTAACTATTATTATCTCTTCTTGGATAGTTGGATTAAAGATAGGACCTCGTTTTGGAGTTGATTTTACTGGTGGAATTACCATTCAAGTTAAATTTAAAGAGGATATAAACTCTAATATTATTAGAGAAAAACTTAAAAATTATCCTTCTTTAATAGTTCAAAATTTTGGAGAGAAGGGAGAATATTTAATAAGGGTAGGAATTTTAAAAAATGAAGATTTAGAAAAGCTTTCTAATAAGTTAAAGCAAGATATTCAAAAAAATTTTAAAGATCCAATTATTGAATCTGTAAATGTCATTGGTCCTTCTATATCTGAAGAACTTAAAAAGAAAGGAATTTTTGCGGTTTTATATTCTGTTTTAGCTATGGGTATATATATTGCCTTTAGATTTGAACCAGTTTTTGCCCTTGGAGCAGTAGTTGCTTTAATTCACGATGTTTTAGTAACTATAGGACTTTTAATGGTTCTAAAACAAGCTTTTGACTTAGAAATTATTGCAGCTTTACTAACTCTTATTGGTTATTCTATAAATGATACTATTGTAGTTTTTGATAGAATTAGAGAAAAAATGAAAAAAGAACTTGGGAAAAAACCTTTTGATATTTTGGTAAATGAAGCTATAAATGAAACTTTACCTAGAACTATAATTACTTCTTTAACTACTTTACTTGTAGTTTTAACTTTATATCTTTTTGGAAGTCCAAATATTAAACCTTTTGCTTTAACATTACTTATTGGAATTATCGCAGGAACTTACTCCTCTATTTTTATAGCAAGTGCTATAGTTGTAGATTATTATAAGTTTAAAAATAAAAACTTCTTTATATTAAAAAAGGCAGAAACAGAGAAAGATAGTATCCTTTGAAAAGATTAGACAAATATTTTATTAAAAATTTTATTATTACATGGGGAATTATATTTTTCTGTTTTTCCCTAATCTTTTTATCTTTACAAGTTAACTTTTATTATGCAAGATATTTTAAATTTTTATCTGTAAAAGAATATATTCTTTTGTTTATTTATACTTTTTTAAATATACTGCCTATTATTTTTCCAATATCCTTTATTTTAGCCCTAGCTTATCTTTTTGGAAAATGGGCTTCCGAGAAAAAAATTTTATCTTTAAAGGTTTTAGGTTTTTCTTTTTACAAACTAAATAGAAGTTTTATTTTTTTATCTTTCATATTTAGTATTATTTTAGGAATTTATTATTTTTATACTTTACCTTTCTTAAGAAAAAATTTTGATAATTTTCTATCTTCTGTTTTTAAAAAGAACTTTATATATGCCTTAAAGGAAAATGAGGATAATAAAATTGGAGGTTTACATTTTAGATTTAGGAAAAGAGAAGAAAATAATTTCCATTTTGTAAACATTACCTATAAGAATACAAAAATTTATGCAAAAAAAGCTAAATTTCTTTATAAAAATAATACTTTATATCTTCTTGCTTTTGATGGAAAATTGGAAAGTAAAAGTATATTTTTTACTTTTTCAAAATCAATTTTAAAATTAATTGAAATTAGCAAAAATTTCTTTGCGTTAAAAACGAAAAAAACAATTTTTGAGCTTTTAAAATCAGAAAATTTTGTAGATAAGTTAGAATTTTTTGTTAGATTAACAATATCTTTATCCATACTTTCTACAAGTTTATTTCTTTTGAAATATTTTTACAATAAAACAGTTTTTGATTTAAAACATACTTTTAAAGTTTCTTTATTAACTATTTTAGTATTTTACTCCTTATATACTATTTGTTACATATTTTCCAAAAAATTTTATATACCGTTTTTAGTTATTTTTCCTAATATTTTATTTTTACTTTTATTTTTATTACTAAAAGAGAGGTGAAAAAATGGATATCAGAGATTTTTTTGAGTTTGAAGATGCTGTAAATGAATTTTTTTATTTTCTTTTTTTAGAGGAAAAAAAAGAAAACACTTTAAATGAACTTTTAAATTTATTTTCTATTTTATCTCAAATAGAACCCAAATATGAAAATACTTATAAATTTCTATCTGCTAATATTCTTAATTTAAAAAAGCAAACTCTAAAAGATGAAAATTTAAGCAAAGCTTTTTTAAAACTTTCTAATCTCGCAAAGAGATATTTTAAAAAAGAAAATTCAAAAGATCTTTTACTTAAATTAAAAAACGAAAAGAAAAAACTAAAAAATATTTTAGAAACTAAATATAAAAAGGATAATCTTTTTATTTCCAAGCTATTAGAGCTAGCCTATATTTACTTGCAAGATAATCTTAATGTTATAGGAAAGCTTTTAAAGTTTAAATTTTTAAGAAATTAAGTATAATTAGGTAATCACTTTATTAGATTTATTTTTCATAACCTAACATATTCTTATTTAAACTTGCTTGACAATTGAAAAAATTTTATTTATATTTGTGTTTGTAAAATGAAAAGATATGCAACAAGGTTTCATGATAAATTAAAATTTTAAGGAGGTACCAATGCACGAGGTAATCCAAAAACTTAAGGCAGCTGGATTAAAGATTACTCCTCAAAGACTTGCTGTTTTGGAAGCTGTAAAGTCTTTTCATGGTTATCATCCAACTGCAGAAGACGTTTATAAAAAAGTAAAGGAGAAATATCCAGCAATCTCTTTATCTACTGTTTATAGAGTTTTGGACAAGCTTGTTGAAATTGGGGAAATTAAAGAGATAGTTGTATCTTCTTCGGAAAGAAGATACGATGCAAGAAAAGATGCTCACTACCATTTTGTATGTAAAAACTGTAAGAAAATTTATGACATTCCAAAAGAAATGGTTGAAATTGTTTGGAAAAAACCTTTAGAAGGTAAAAAAATATTAAATCAAAATTTTGTAGTAGTTGGACTTTGTGAAAATTGTTACACCGGAAATGAAGAATAAGAAGGCGGGCACGCCGCGCGTGCCCTATTTAACCTTAAAGGGAGATATAACAGCGCCGTAGATACCCACATCTTTATGAAGAATTATATCTTTGTATGTAGCTATTCTACCAGAAAATATATTAAGACGACAACCCGGATATATCTCTATTCTTTTTGCAGATATTATATCTTTTCCTATTATACTATTTTCTAATATTTTTATAGATCCTGAAGCAAAAACACTTCCAGATATTTTTACATTATTCCAAATTTTAACATTTCCATAAACTTTTATATCCCCAAGAATTTTTGCAAATGGTAAAATTTCTAAATTTCCATATATAATTAGATCCTGAGCTAAAGTAATCTCTTCTGGAACTTTAAAATTTCCTTCGTGTTCGAGCACAGTTCGTTTAATGCTACTTATAGGCAACTCAAAATCGTAATCTTTAAAATCGTAAGTTCTTATTTGTTCCCCAAAAACAATACCCTTACTTATAACATCTTTAGATAGATTAATAATTTTTCTTGAAGCTAAAAGGGTTTTTATATATCCTCCTTTTAAAAAAGTAATATTTTTTTCAGAAATCAAGGTATCTACTTCAACATAATTTTCAAATTTCACATCACCTTTTACATATACATATTCCGGAAGTTTCACTTTTCCAATAACAACTAAATCTCCAAGTATACAAACAGAGGAAGGAATATCATCTTGAGTTTTAACAATAATAGTTCCTATTTTCGGCAAAAATTTTGTTTTTTCCACAGCTTCTTCAAAAGGATCTTTTATAGTTATGTACAAAAGCTCTTCGGGCAGGCTTGGTTTTTTAAATAAAAACTTTGTAAGTTTTATTATTATAAAAATGAATACAAAAATTAAAAAAAGGTCTAAAGCCAAAATTCCTTTATTATGTTTCAAAAAAAACTTGAAGGTAGAAGCATTGTTTTGATTATTTAAAAGTTTAAATAGAGTTTGGGTGATATTAGATTCTTTACTTTTATTTAAAGTAGGAAAATCTGCAATTTTATTCTTTTTATCCTTAGAAACAATATTATTTGAAGCTTGAGAAAAATTTATTTGTGGACTTATTAAAAAACCTTTGGTTTTTTCTTTCTCAAGATTAGAAATACCTTTTAGTTTTTTTATAAGTTCATCTGTTTCTTTTAGAATTTTTGTGTAATTAGTATTATTTAAAATTGAATTTTGAGAAGAAACTTTAGAGGATTTTTTTTGACTTTTAATACTAGTATTAGTATTTTCTTTGATAGGGATAACTTCCTTTGTTTCTTTTACACTTTCACTTAAGTTATTTTTTTGAATCTTAGTTTCTATACTTTCTTTATGTAGGATTTCTATTTTTTCCTTTTTAAAAGGAAAACTTAGTTTTATTTGATCTTCTTTTTTTTCTTTATTTAACTTACTTTCTTCTTTACTACTACTTGTATTTGTACTAGATTTATAAAAATCTTGAGATACATTTTCCGCAGAAATATCTTCTGGAATATAGTTATATATAGGTTTTATTTTAAATTTTTTATACTTCATCGGCTAGAATCCTATAAAAGCAAGTTTGATTTCCAGTATGACAAGCCGGTCCTTTTGGTATAACTAAATAAAGCAGGCAATCTTCATCACAATCTATGTATATCTTTTTTACTATTTGATAATTTTTTGAAGTTTCACCTTTAAGCCATAACTTTTGACGGGAACGAGAATAATAATGTGCAAGCCCTGTTTCTATGGTTTTTTCCAAAGCTTCCTTATTTACATATGCCATCATTAAAACTTGTCCGGTTTTTATGTGTTGAGTAATAACGGGAACTAAACCATTATTTTTTTCCCATTTTATTTTATTAAATAATTCTTTATTCAAAATTTTTAATTTTCTTTTATTTTTTATATCCAAGTAAGTTTTTATAAAAGACATAAGTTCGTCAAAACCCTTATCTTTACTTATTAAAGCTACTCCTCCAACCTTACTTACAAGTTTTCTTAAGTCTTCATTTGGATGAGCAGTCATAAATATTATAGGAATATTACTTATAAATGGTGTTCTTTTTAAAACCTCTCCAGCTTCTATTCCAGTTAGCTTTGGCATAAAAATATCGCTTATTATTAAATCTGGTAAGAAACTTAGGGTTTCTTTTATAAGCTCTAAACCATCATAAACTACTTTTACTTCAAAATTATCTTTTAAATTTCTTTCTATAGCCTTTGCTAGAAATTTGCTATCTTCAGCTACTAGAATTTTAAATAAATCACTTTTATCTGTTTGTTTTTTTATTTCTTTATTTTTAAAAAAGTTTTCTATTTTCTTTTTCCAAGTTTCAGGTTTTTGTTTAGATAAAAATAGATCTATATAAATTGTTAAATCTTCAATTTTTTCGGATGGATCCGTGATTGTCATAAAAACAGGAATATTTTTTATGATTTTTACCTTTTTTGCTATTTCCTTTCCATCATTTGGTTTCTCAAAAGAACGAGGGATAACAACAAAATCAAAATCATAAACAGCTACAGCATCCAGAAAATCATCTAAGTTATAAAAGACTTCCACACTATTGTCTTCTGAACTTAAAATTCTTTTTATCATATCTCCTACGGATTTACTACTTTCCAAGACTCCAATGATCATTTTTTCTGCTCCATTTCATTTTTACTTTTAAGATTGAACGTTTCTGTATAATACCTTTTTAAAAATAAAATATTAAAAATGTAATATAAAAACTAGTGTATTAATATATATTATATTTAGAAATGATAAACAATAATATATTTGCAAAACCTATTTTAGCCTATTTTCTTATTTAGGAGGGTTTTTATGAAGGCTCCAAAAATTATAGTAGCTTTAGATTTTGACGATGAAAATAAAATTTTAAATCTTGTAAATATATTAAAACCTTATACTTCCTACTTTAAGATCGGCTTTGAAGCTTTTATAAAATTAGGACCTCAGATTGTGGATAAATTAAATAAATTAGGATGCAAAGTATTTTTAGATATTAAACTTTTTGATATCCCAAATACTATGGCAAAGGCTTTAAAAGTAGCTCAAGATTTAAATGTTTTCATGGTAAACTTGCATTTACTTGCTGGAAAAGAAGCTATTTTGAAAACACTAGATATTTTAAATTCTTTAATAGGAAATATAGAAAATAAAAAAACTATTATTCTTGGAGTAACCACTTTAACTTCTTACTCAAACGAAAATGAATTTTTTAATATGTTTAACTTTAAATATATTTTGAAAAATTTTGAGAAAGATCCTATAGTTTATAGCGTAGTAAAAAGTGCCTACGAAATGAAAAATTATCGTTTAGTTTTAAGTATGTTTCTTGCAAAAATAGCAAAAGAAACTTCCTTAGATGGAGTTGTTTGTTCTGTTCAAGAAAGCAAATATATAAAAACTCATATATCTAATAAACTTATTACTGTATGTCCGGGAATAAGACCTGTTTGGGCTTCTTCAGATGATCAAAAGGCAATATCCACTCCATCCGTTGCAAAGGAAAACCTAGTAGATTATATGGTAATTGGAAGACCTATTACTCAAGCTTTAAATCCAGAAGAAGCTATAAAAAAAATTCTTACTGAAATAGAAAAAGTTTAGTTTTAAAAAATTCTTGAAAATTTTTTGAAATTTATTATAATTTTGCTATGAACATAGTTCACGAACGAGGTAAAAAATGGCAAATAAACAAAAAATAATAGTTGGGATTTTAGGTGGTTTTCTTCTTTTCATTTTAGGAGCTTACTTAGCTTTTCTAATATATAAAAATTTAAATTTTGTTTCTACAGATGCTGCTTTTTTAAAGGCCGATATAGTAGATGTTTCTCCTACAACTACAGGTGGAAAAATAGAAAAACTTTATTTTGATGAGTTTCAAATAGTTAAAAAAGGAGATTTGCTTGCAGTTTTAGATAATAAACTTTTAAGTTATGATAAAAAATCCCTGGAATACCAAATAAAATCTTTAGAAGATAAAAGGCAAGCTTTAGAAACAGAATATAACTCATCTTTGAAAATGACTTTAAGACTAATTGAAATTGACAAAGAAAAAGTAAAGCAAGCAAAAGATAACTTAAAAAACGCAAAGCTTGCTTATAATTTAACAAAAACTAATTATGAAACTACTTTAAAAATCGCTCAAAATAATATAAAAATTTATGAAAGTAAATTAAAAGCTGTAAAATCAAAGTTACAAAAACTTCAAAAAGATTATGAAAGGTTCTCTTATCTTTATAAGCATGGAGTTATTCCAAAAGATAAATTTGAAAATATAAAAGTTTATTTAGATGCCGCGAAAGCTGAATATGAAGCTACAAAAAAAGCTCTACAAATAGCAAAAGAAAAATATAGACAAGCTCAAAGTTTGAAAAGTAAAGTTGAAATAGCAAAAAATCGTCTTAATCAAGCTATAAGCGCATATATCCAAGCTAAAAAAGCTTTGGAAATTGATAAAGCTAAGCTTGAAAAATTAGATAGTTTAAAAAAACAAATAGAAGCTTTAAATAAAAATATTTTATCTTTAAGGAAAAAGCAAGAAAAATTAAATGAAACTATAAACAGAACTTATATTTATGCTCCTATTAGTGGAGTTATTGCCAAAAAATGGAAAGATAAAGATGAAGTTGTATCCGTTGGTATGAATATTTACTCTATTTATAATCCTAAAAAAGCCTATGTTATGGCGTATATAAATGAAGATGATATTAAACATTTAAGAAAAGGAAAATTAGCTAAAGTTCATTTAGATACTTGTGATATTGATGTATATGGAAAAATAGTAGAAATTGGGGCTTATGCGGGAGACGTATTTTCTTTAATTCCAAATGAACCTACAAGTGGGGAATTTGTAAAAACTACAGTTAGAGTTCCCGTTAAAATTGCCTTACCTCCTATTCCTTTAAAATGCTTAAAAGTAGGATCTTCCGCAAGCGTAGAAATTCGAAAAGATTAGATTTTAGTAAGTTAGGTAACTATCATGGAAAACGTAAAAAATAATTTTCAAAAAAATAATCAAAACAATAATGAAGATTATCTTCTAAAACTTAATGTTCCAAGAATATTTGTGGTTTTCATATTAGTTATGGGTGTTTTTATGTGTCTTTTAGACACAACAATTGTAGATATTACTATTCCTCACATGATGAGTGCTTTGGGGGCCGATTACGATTCTATCCAATGGGTAGTTATCTCTTATATGGTATCTTCCGCTGTCGCTATGCCTCTTGCACCTTGGGTAGCTAAAAAAATCGGTTTAAAAAATACCTATATTTTAGGTTTAATTTTATTCACTGTAATGAGTGCCCTTTGTGGATTAGCTCCAAATCTTGAGCTAATGCTTGTTGCTAGAACTTTTCAAGGATTTGCAGAAGGTTTATTGGTACCAACTGCACTGTCTATTTTATATAACATCTATCCTCCTGATCAGAAAGGTGTTGCCGCAGGAACTTTTGCCATAGGTGCCGTTACGGGTCCGGCTTTAGGTCCCACTTTGGGAGGGTATATAAATGAACATCTTAATTGGAGATGGATATTTTATATAAATGTTCCAGTTGGAATTTTAGCTTCTTACTTAACTTATTTATTTATAGATGAAATTAGAAAAAAAGTTAAGGAAAAATTATCTTTCGATTTTATTGGAGCTCTAACATTTTCTATATCCATTTCTGCATTTTTGATTGCTTTATCAAAAGGAAATAAGTGGGAGTGGACCTCTTTAAAAACTTTAACTTTCTTTCTTATTTCTTATATATTTGGAATACTATTTTTTATTTGGGAAATACTTCAAATTAAGAAAAATAAACCTGTCTTTATAAATTTAAAACTTTTTATAGAGTATCCTAATTTTACCTTAGGAACTTTATCTTTTATGTTCTTTGGAATGTCTACATATGCTGTATTCTTCGTGCTTCCTTTACTTTTAGAAAAACTTTTAAAATTTCCTACTCTGACCGCTGGAGAAATTCTTTTTTATCCAGCTTTGGCTTCCGGGGTAGGATCAAGTTTAGCTGGTATCTTAGGAGATAAATATAAACTTCACAGAGAGTTTTTAATAATTTCAACAATTGGAGTTACCATAGGAACTTATATGTTAACTAATATAACTTTAGAGTCTACAAAATGGCAAATAGTAAGTCTACTTTTACCTTGGGGATTTTTTATGGGTATGTTTTTTACTAACTTAACCCCCATTTCTTTAGCTACCTTTCATGGAGAAAATCTTAAGGAACCAAATGCTATTCAAAACTTAATTCGACTTGTAGGTGGATCTATAGGAACGGCGGTAGCTACAACTTACTTTACTCGAATGCACATTCATCATTTTAGATATTTAAATGAATTTGTAGACCCTTCCAAAAGCATTTATAACCACCTTTATTTTAAAATGAAAATGCTTTTTGGAGCTTTAGCTACAAAACTTTCAAAAGTAGCTCTTTATTTTGAAATTAATAAAAAAGCTTATTTATTTTCTTTTTGGGACGTTTTTATCTTATCGGCTTTTTTTGCAGCTATAACATTTATTTTAGTCTTAATTTTAGCTTATGTAACTAGAAATTTAGAAGTTAAAAGTTCTGTTGGAGGAGAATAATGAAAAAATTTATTTTGATATTTTCTTTTCTTATTCTTCAAGGTGCTTTGGCTAAGGAAGTTAATTTAAATACTTTAATAAATTTAGGAATAAAAAATAATCCTTCTTTAAAATCAAAATATTATGAATATGAAAAAAATAAAGAATTTAGAAAAGA
>Ga0256837_1001392_pt1 | contig 16725 bp, 14 predicted proteins | sample 4562384metaG_FD_185976 | JGI IMG/M metagenome (GOLD analysis project Ga0256837, IMG submission 185976) | Hydrothermal vent microbial communities from Guaymas Basin, Mexico - 4561-384 | ecosystem: Environmental > Aquatic > Marine > Hydrothermal vents | place: Mexico: Guaymas Basin | collected...
TGGACTTGGTCTTTCTTACCTTATGGTTATGGTGACGATTGGTTGGATACATACAGGACGACATTTAACGTCAAATATATACACGCACTTAATGGTGTTTTTTATCATTGGAGCTACTTTTATGAGAGCTTTAATACCATTTTTTCAAGAGTATCAAACGCAACTTTATTTATGGTCTGCGATAGCTTGGAGCGTGCCTTTTATGATTTTTATCAAAGTGTTTTTTAAATTTTTGATTGAGCCTAGGGCTGATGGGATAAAGGGATGATTTTTTAACTTAATGGTAATTTTTTTTCCTTTTCTAGCCTCTTTTTAAAGTTTTACTAGATGTGCTAAAAAATCTTTTGGTTCTATAAAACCAATGATAGTTTTAGCATTTTTGACTTTCAGGTTCTTATCAAAAAAGATAAGCGCAGGTGGTCCAAAAACTCCATATGCTTTACTTAAAGCTTTCTCATCTTCTGTGTTATCTGTCACATCAGCACGAATAAGAACATACCCACTTAACTTCTCTTGAACATCTGCATCTGCAAACGTAACATCTTCAAGCTCTTTACATGAGGTACACCACTCAGCTGAAAAATCTAACATTATTTTCTTACCTCTATTTTTCGCTAAAAGAGCATCAAGTTCAGATAGTGAATTGACTACAGTGAAATGAAGCTCTCTCTTTTGTGAAACCACTCCAGTTGAAGTCTTAGAGGCACTCAAAAAGCCTAAAGGTTGAGTCATACTTGCACTTCCTGCTAAAAAGCTCACAAAGAGTGCTACTGAATAGATAAAGAGTATTACAGAGATACTCTTTTTGAAGATATGAGCCTCTTTTTCAAAAACTCCAAGATAGATGGCAAAACCTATGCCGAGTAGTCCATAAAGAAGAGTGATTATAGATGAATCAAGGATTTTGCCTAACATCCATATAGATACACCTAGCATCATCACACCAAAGATAGCACTTACCATACTCATCCAAGCACCCGGTTTTGGCATAAACTTACCAGCACTAACACCTACAACTATAAGAGGAAGACCCATCCCTATGCTCATAGAAAACAGAGCCATTCCACCTAAAAGTGCATCACCAGTTTGACCGATGTAAACTAAAGCACCTGCAAGAGGAGCAGCTACACAAGGACCAACGATTAGTGCCGATAAAAAGCCCATAATAGCTACACCTATATAACCACTACGACTATTTCCTGAACTCACTTTTAATACTAAAGCATCAGGAAGTTTCAACTCATAAAAACCAAACATACTAAACGCCAATGCCACAAATACAAATGAGAAAGAGTAGATAACCCATGGCATCTGAAGTGCTGCTTGAAGATTAGCACCAAAAAGACCTGCTAAAACTCCTGCTATGGTATAGGCAACTGCCATGGCTAAAACATAGACCACAGAGAGTGCAAAAGCCTTTTTAGTTGTAATACCCTCACCCTGAGAAACAATCACACCCGAAATAATAGGAATCATAGGAAAAACACATGGTGTCATCGCCAAAAGTAAGCCAAAACCTAAAAATGTCAGTAAAATAGCTATCAAACTTCCAGACTTAATAGTATCTGCAATAGCATCTGTTTGAGACTTCTCTACCTTTTTGACCTTATCATCTCCTATTTTCAGTAGAGGGAGAGAAGATGTTTGGATAAGTTTAGAAGCATCTATCTTCAGAGGAAACTCTTTTGTGTAGGGGCTATAACAGAGACCTAACTCAGAACAACCCTGATACTTAATTACTACTGTTGCATCAACTACTTTAGAGAGTCCATTTGGATTTTCAAGGGTTATAAGAACTTTTGGTGACTCTACATAAACCTTATCGCCATGATGATCTACACTCTTTGACGTTTGAGTATCTTTGATAGTTAAGCCATCACTATTTTTAAGTTTTACACTAAATTTCTCTTTATAGAGATAGATATCCTTACCTATCTTTACCCCTGCTTCTATCTGCATTTTGTCATTTACTTTTGCATAGGGAGAAAATGCCTCATTTGGCATTAAAAAATCACCTGCATATATGAAACTTGCTGTTAAAAGAAGAGTCATAAAAATTTTACTAAAATAGTTCATTCATTTCACCTTAGAGTTTATTAGAAAAATTATAACATATTTGTAAACATACTTAGCATACAAGAATTTTTTAATATATTTTAGCCTAGAATATAACTATACTTTATATAAAAGAGATTTTATGAGCATTATAACTATAGATCAAACACTCAACTTCACTAAAGATTTAAATATCCTCTATGCAGAAGATGATTTGGAACTACAGATACAAACTAAAGAGTTTTTTGAAATTCTTTTTAATTCAGTTACTGTTGTAAATGATGGAAATGAAGCACTTCAAGCTTTCAAAAAGCATGAATTTGACATTGTAATTAGTGATATTATGATGCCAATTATGGATGGTTTAGAACTTTCAAAACATATAAAAAAGATAAATCCTCATCAATGTATCATCATTATTTCAGCATATAACGACCCTTCTCACCTCTTAGAGTTTATTAACCTCAACATTAGACAGTTTATTAAAAAACCTATCAATATCGACAATATGTTAGAGACACTCTACTATACATCTAAAATGATAGTAAATGAAAATATGATTCAAGAGTATAGAAGCTCTCTCGAAGAGTCAAACAAAGAGTTGACTCAAAAAAACAGAGATCTTCAAAGTCTCGTACGAATACTAGATTCTAAACTTCTACAAAGTGCAAAAAAAAGTAAACTTGAAGATGAAAACATGAGTGAAAATGATGCTATCATAAGTGCAAAAAACATAATAGAGCTTAAAGAGTTAGAGACTGACATTAGTGGGGCAGCTGTCTTAATTAGTCTATCTAAACATCTAAATATAGAAAATATTCAAGTTCTAGGGAGTTTATTTCTCTCCTATGCCTCTCATATTCAAGGATATGAAGCTTATGTAATTTTAGAAGAGAAAATAAAAGAGTTAGGTGAAGCACTCAACTCTGCCCCTCAAACCTTTATAGATAGAGTCCAAGATCTTTCTGTTTTACTTGAAAGTTTTATCTATGTTTTAAGAATGTGGAGAGGGAAAGTGGAACAAAAAGAGTTTAACAGTGCTAGAGAATTACATACATCTATGATTACAGATATTGTAACAATTATTGCTATTATAAATGGTACAGAAGATGATATTCAAACAGATATGGAGTTTTTTTAATCTATCATTTAAATGATTTTAAATGCTCAAAGTTGTAGGAATCTGAATTATAAAAGTTGTACTTCTATTTTCTACCTCAACTACTATTTTCCCATTAAACTGCTTTTCTATTATCATCTGAGACATATAGAGTCCAAGACCTGTTCCATTTTTACCCTTCGTACTAAAATAGGGTTCAAATAGTTTACTTAAATTTTCATCAGAAATTCCTCCAGCCTCATCTTTGATAAAGATACAAACCATCTCCTCTTGCTCTTTTGTATAGAGATCAATAGATTTTCCCCTTATTCCATTCCCATCATAAGCATCAATTGCATTATTTAAAATATTTAGAAGAACTTGAATTAACTCATTTGGATAAACTTTTAACTCAATGCTAGAAGGTTCAGTAACTCCTATCTCTATAGCATTTGATTTTACTCTAGAGAGTACAAAATTTATCGCTTTATTGAGTAAATCATCTATTTTTACAAGCTCTGTCTCTTTATCTGGATGAAAGTAAGTTTTAAAATCATCTACAGTTTCAGAGAGATAGCCTATTGTTTCATTGATATTATCGAGTGTTTTCTTTAACTCTTCATCTTCTATCTTTTGATGCATCATCTGCTTTATCTGAAGGTTTGAGATACCTAAGGTTATCATATTTAACGGTTGTCTCCATTGATGCGCTATCATACTTATCATCTCACCCATTACTGCCTGTTTAGACTGAATTGTAAGTATTTTATCTTTTTGAATAAGTTCATCAACCTTTTGACTCACTGTCTCTTCTAAGTGCTCATTGATTTCTCTTAATGCTCTTGTTTTCTCATTAACCTGTTTCTCTAACTCTTTATTAAAAAATTTCTGCTTTTTATTTAAATAGTACATAATAAATAAAAGAATAAGAGCAATACAAACAACTCCATAAACCATAGTATAGTTCACAATATCATGATAACGTGTCATCTTCCAATCGTTCATAATATCTAAAATCTCATGAGGAGATATACTCTCAAGTGCTTTTTCTACTATTGAGTAGAGTATAGGATCAGATACATTTACCCCAAGCCCTATTTTAATAGGTCTCTCTTGTGCTAAGAAACCATTGATTTTCACCTTACCATATCCATAGTTTTCTATTAGGTAATCTACCTGTTCATCAATCGTAAAAACACCATATACTTCTTTATTTAAAAGCATTTGCATCATTTTATTTTTATCAGGTACTACTTTAATATTTAAAAAAGGATACATTTGCATAAGATACTCTTTAAAAATCTTCTCCTGAGTTAAAAGAGTTTTACCTCTTAAAAGAGATGGAGAGGAGACAAATGATTTATCTAAAGTACTTATAAGGGTAAAATAGACGGAAGTGAAAGGTATCGTTGGTTTAATGTTAGGAAATCTTTTTGAATTTATTGCAAGTACTGACAACATTTGACATCTATTATTTTCAACATTATCATACAACTCTTGAGATGATTTTGATTCTAATAGCTTAAACTTTAAAGATGTTTTTTGAGAAATTTTTTGATAAATATCAGACATAATTCCAACCATCTCCCCATTTTCAGCACCATCTAATGGAAATTTATCATGTCGTAAACAGATAGAGATAACACCTGATGTCTTCAAAAACTCTTTCTCTTTCTTTGTTAAGTCTAACTCTTTAGGCTCTAACTCTTTAAAGATAAAAGCATTGAGTCTCTTCTTACCTCCAACATTGTACTCCTTCTTAAAAAGTGCTATCTGCTTTTGTAAAAAGTTTTTATCTACAGAACCTATACTATAAGTATATGGCAGGATGAGTTTCTCTACCCCTTTAGCCTCTTCCATTATCTGTTTTTTTGTATATTTATGAGAGTATTTTTTGTAGATAATATCTGCTAGTTCTTTCTTATGAGAGAGTGCATACTCCCAACCTTTTATAGAGGCTTCTTTAAATGCCTTCACTCTTTTAGGATGTTTTAAAGCTTCCTTTTTAGAGGTAATTAACTCCAACTGTAGAACATAAAGATTCTCATCACTAGGATCTAAAACATTGTATGAAATTCCAGCTTCATCCAGCTTCGAGAGTTCATTTGAGACAAATGCAGTCATCGCTGAGACCTTACCCTTTGCAAAGTCCTCTATACCATAAGAGGGTGGAACTAAAATAAGATCGTCAATACTAACACCATAATTATCAAAATATGGTTTAAAGTTTAGTATAAAATCCTCTTTAGTTGATGCCATGATTTTTTTACCAATCAGGTCTCTAGGAGAGTGAATATCGGGTGTAGTAACTAAAACAAGAGCTGCCCTTTTAAAATAAGATGATATTAGAACTAAATCTCTTCCTCTAAGATACTCTAAGAGTGAAAGTGAATTGTAAATTCCATACTCACTTTTTCCCTCTAAAACATCACTTAATATATCTGTTCCAAAAGTGTACTCTTTGAGAGTAACATCAAGCCCTGCATCCTTGTAAAACCCCTTCTCTTTTGCTGCTATAAAACCAGCAAACTCAAACTGATATTTCCAGTGAAGTTGTAAAGTTACTTTTTCTAGTTTTGTTGGAGAAGAGTGTTCAGATGAGTAAAGAGAACTTATCATTAAAAGAAGGAGTATTAAAAAATATTTCATAAATTAACTATCACTTATTTTTTTTAAAACATCTTCAAAATCACCCGTAATAATCTCTTCACAAGAAGAAGCTACCATAAGGTTAACAGGATGTTCAAAATTTTCTATAAATCTCTCTTCTTCATCCCAAAACATTCCATCTTTTTCTATTTTATTGGGAAACTGTTCTATGTAAGAAGCTGAACTTTTTAGATAACCATAAACTTTTTTACCCAAAGCATATGCGTATCCACACTCCCATACAGTTCCACTATCCGACTCTTTACCTCTAAAACTATTCAAGTTTGCTATCACTATATCAGCATCTTGAATCATTTTTCTATTTGCCAAAAAAATATCATCTGCAATTTTATGTTTAGTTTGAGAAAAATCTACTATATTATCCATAGGATAAAGACCTACAAAACCATATTTGTCACATAAAGCAGTAAATTTTCTACCTATTTGTATAGACTCTTTTTCAAAAACATCTGGACCAGCTATGTATATTTTTTGCATCATTTTCCTAAATTAAAATTATTAATTTTCACTCTTATTTATGATAACATAGTAAAGATAAGGTAGAGCTTTTTGCACTAAATAGAAGAAAATAGCTTATATTTAAGTTGATTTTAGTTATTATATTTATTATTTAACAGAAGAGGTTTATGATGAAATATCTCCTTATTTTACTGCTATTTACAATAGCTTTATTTGCAAAAGTTCCTGATGTAGTTCCAGTTTTATGGTTGAAAACACACTATAAAGATTCTACATTAGTTATTATAGATGTTCGTAATGCAGAGGCATACAAGAAGAGTCACTTAAAAAATGCTGTGAGTGTACCTGTGTTTGAAAAGCTTTTTTATGGAAAAAATATGCTTATCCCTCCACTCTCAAATCTTAGAAAACTTTTTAGTAATGCAGGCATAAATGACAAAAGCGAAATAGTTGTTTATGGTGGAATAAATCCTATATGGTCTGCACGATTTTACTGGATAAGTAAAGTTTTAGGTGCAGATGACATTGGGATACTTAAAGTAAGTTATGGAAACTGGAAACAGGGAGAACTTCCAACATCAAAGAAAAATTTCATCCCTATTTATCAAAACTTTACACCAAAAATAAATAATACATTTTTAAAAACGAAACTTGATGTTCTTACCTCTTTAAAAAATGCAACAATTGTTGATGGAAGACCTTATGATTTTTACATAGGTAAAGAGTCTCATGCACAAAGATATGGACATATTCTTCATGCTATTAATTTACCAGGAAGCCTCACTTATGATAAAAAAGGATCTAAAAGTTCCGTAAAAGATTTTAGTACATTAAAACCTCTATATAAAAAATTAGATAAGAAAAAACCAATTATTCTCTATTGTGAAGATGGTGCAGATGCAGCTATGAACTTTTTAGTACTTAAAAAGTTAGGATACAATGTTTCTGTATATGATGGTTCATGGCTTGAATGGGGAAATGATAAAAATTTACCAATAGAAAATCATCATAAAGAGAAATAATCATGGTAATATCAACTTATAAAGGTTCAATCCAGAAAAAATTTATAAAAATGATTTTTCTACTTATCTCTTTTATTGTTTTAACTGGATATGTACTTTTTATAAGTTGGTATGTTTATAAACAACATGACGACAGAATACAACTAGCTCAAAATATAACAAAGGTTTTATCACAAGACTTTGTACGACTTGTTTTACTTGATGATATTAACACTGCTACAGATTTAACAACAAAACTTCAAGCACTACCAAAAATCCAAAAAGTCATTTTATATGACACTCAAAATAAAAAAGTCTTTCAGTATGATGCTCCAGTAAAATTACTAGAAACTAATCTAATCACTATAAAGACTAAAGTTTTTTATCATAAAGAGTTCTATGGAGAGCTCCATTTTAAATTAAAAATCGAATCTTTAGAAGATATTTTAAAAGATGATTTTTTCTACTTTATTCTTTTATTAGTTTTTTCTTTGAGTATCTCTTTTCTTTTAGTCAATTATTATGTTCATAAATTCACTAAACCTATCCTATATTTAGTAAATTTTTTAGAAAAAGTAGATTTTACTCATGCAACTACACATTACAAAATTGCAATTAAATATGATGATGAATTTGGAAAACTTTATGAAGAGATAAACTTTTTATTTACAAAAATAGTTGATTTTTTCCAACAGAAAGAGAAAGCAGAAAAAGAGTTGGCTATTTCCACTCAGTATGACCCCCTAACAGGGCTTTACAATAAAAATGGTTTTATAACTGCCCTCTCAGATATATTATCAAGTGATAATAAACATTTCAATATGATGTTTTATATTAAACTAACAAATTTAAAATCAATTAATCATGCATATGGCTATAAGTATGGTGACTATGTTCTCAAAGAGTATGCAAAATCTATTAAAGAAAACTTTAGTGATAGCGACTTAAGTGGACGAATTGGTATGGGTGATTTTATACTTTACTATCAAACTACACATTATGATAAAAATCTTGTCTCACAAAAAGCACAGAGCATTGCCGATGCACTACTAGGTATCTTAAGTAAAAATTTCAAGGTTGAAGATACATATATTAAAACTGAGGCTAATATTGGAATTGATATATCAAATGATGAAAAAGATCCTCTCAAATTTTTAAGACATACAAATATTGCCCTAGAGATAGGAAGAGAAAACCATCAACAGATTGTTTATTTTGATGAAAAAAATGAGAAGTATGAAAAAAATATTTTAAATGTTTCAGAAGGTTTGCTGATTGCTTTAAAAGAGAATCAACTTGAACTATTTTACCAACTACAATATAATCAAGAGAAAAAAGTTATTGGAGCAGAAGCATTAATCCGATGGAATCACCCAGAGTTTGGTCTTCTCTCACCCTATAAATTTATACCAATTGCAGAGCGTACCGACTTAATAGTCGATATAGGAAACTGGGTTTTAGATGCTGCATGTAAACAACTTAAACTATGGCAAAACGATGAAAAAAGCAGAGAGTGGATAGTTGCAGTAAATGTTAGTGCAAAACAGTTTAACAAAGCAAACTTTGTCTCAAATGTAAAAAAAACAATTACCCAATATGATATAGACCCTACAAAGTTGAAACTAGAGTTATTAGAGACACTTTTTGTCAAAGAACAAGATGAAGTTGCAGAGAAGATGAAAGAGCTCAAAACATTAAACATCCATCTCTCTTTGGATGATTTTGGAACAGGTTTTTCATCACTTCAATATCTGAAAATTTTTCCACTTGATCAGATAAAGATAGACCAATCTTTTGTTATGAATATGTTTAACAATGAGAAAGATATAAAAATCATAAAATCTATCATCTATTTAGGCTCACTCTTAAAGATTGACATTATTGCTGAGGGTGTAGAGGAGAGAGAGCATTACGAAAAGCTCAAAGAGATTGGGTGTAAGTATTTTCAAGGTTACTACTTTGCGAAACCACAGAGTATAGAAACTATCTCTAACTCCTTACTTAAGGATTGACAAAGAGAGATACTCCCAACGAGGACGTTGGGAGCGAGAGAACTCCTTCTCCTTTAACTCCTTCGCCCTAGCTCCCAACGTCCCCGTTGGGAGCAAAACCTCTCCGTTCTCTGCTTCCTTCCCTTTAACTCCTTCACCCTGGCTCCCAACGTCCCCGTTGGGAGCAAAAAAAAGATAAGAAAAACTAAAATCCTAAGCCTAACTCTTAATTTAAGCACTTCATTAGCAACATTCCCCTACCCTATCAAAAATAAAATTACAGAAGTATATATGATAAAATTATTAATAACTCTTATTCTCACACTCTCCTTAGATGCAAAAATGACAGACTACAACATCAAACCCGATGATTTGCACTCAGATAGATATATGGATATTACTATCCTAGATTCCAAAGAGTTAGAGTTTAACAATTATAAAAATATCAAATTCCGAGAAATTTCAGATTTAGCATATAAGGATAATACACTCTATGGATTAAGCGATAAAGCTAATCTTTTTAAGTTTAAAATAAAAATAAAATCAGATAAAATTAAAAGCTTAAAATTAGAAAAAGCTGTAAATCTACACAATAAAGAAGGTCATAGACTCCCTAAACCAGATAGAGATAGTGAGGGTTTAACTTTTGCAGGAGATAAATTACTTATCTCTTTTGAAAAAAATCCAAGAGTTGAACTCTTTTCACTACATGGGAAAGAGATAGTAAATATCTCTATAAATAAAAAATTAAGAGATATACATAATTATGTCTCTCATAACAAAGCTTTAGAAGCAGTAGCTTACAATAAAAAACACTCAGTAGTAACAGCTCCAGAACTTCCATTTGACCATGGAAAGTATCACACTCTCTACTCTAAAGATAGAAATTGGAAATTTAAAAAAGCTGGAAGTATTACGGCATTAGAGTTTATTAATAAAGATAAAATCTTAGTTTTAGAGAGAGATTTTAACCATTTTACTCGTGCTAGAAAAACAGTTTTAAGTGTTATAAATCTTGATAAATGTAAAAAAAAGCTCTGTAAAAAAAGAGTTGTTGCTCTTTTAACAAGTGGTGATGATTGGAATCTTGATAATTTTGAAGGATTGACAAAAGTTGCTCCTAATAGATTTTTAATGATAAGTGATGATAATGAGAGTTTTTTTCAAAAAACTCTCTTAGTACTATTTAAATTAGATATTTAAATTTAAACTATAAAAAAATTAAAAAAGGTTACAAATATGTCAAATAGATTAGAAAAAGAGGATAGCCCTTACCTACAACAACACAAAGAGAATCCAGTTGATTGGTGGCCTTGGTGTGATGAGGCATTTGAGTTAGCTGAGAAAGAGAACAAGGCTATCTTTATAAGTATTGGGTACTCATCTTGTCACTGGTGTCATGTCATGGAGGAGACTGTTTTTGAAAATAACGAATGTGCTGAAATTTTAAATGATGGTTTTATCTGTATAAAAGTTGACCGTGAAGAGCGTCCTGACATTGACAAACACTATCAAGAAGTACATCAACTTCTCAACCGTCGTGCAGGTGGATGGCCTACAAGTATCTTCTGCACTCCACAAAACAAGCCATTTTTTGCAGGAACTTACATACCACCTGAGTCAAACGCTGGAAGTATTGAAGGAATGGGATTTAAAGAACTTACAAAACTTATCTCAACAAAAGTAAAAGAGAATGACCCTCAACTTTACAAAAATGCAGATGAAGTAGAGGGCTTTTTAAACCATATAGAGCATCCAAAAGAGGCGACTGTTCTCAAAGAGGAGTTTAGCAAAAACTTTATGGTTCAAGCAAAAAGTAACTTTGACACAAGAAATGGTGGCTTTTCTATCAAACCAAAGTTCCCTCAAACAGCAACACTCTCTACACTTTTAACTATAGATAGACTCTATGATGATAAATCAGCGAAGGCAATGATAGTCCAAACACTAGATGCTATGAAAAAAGGTGGTATCTATGACCTCGTTGATGGTGGATTTTGTCGCTACTCAACGGATGAAGAGTGGTGTGTACCTCATTTTGAAAAGATGCTTTATGACAATGCACTTCTCACTGGCGTTTACACAGATGCTTATTTAACTTATGGAGACGAGTCCTACCTTAAAGTAGCTAAAGAGTGTAGTGATTTTTGGCATAATCATATGAGTGAAGATGAGCTTTTCTACTCTGCTAGTGATGCTGATAGTGAGGGGGAAGAGGGAACTTACTTTATCTATGAGTATGATGAAGTTTTTACCCTTTTAAAAGAGTCTGGCGTTTCAGATATAGAGTCTAAACTCAAAGAGATCTCTATCACTCAAGAGGGAAATTTTGAGGGTAAAAGTATCGTAAGATTTGAATCAGGGATAATTCCTGAGTGGTTTAGTGAAATTAAAATTCTTCTTCAAAAAATCAGAGCCTCAAGAGAGTACCCATTTATAGACAAAAAAGTACAGACATCATGGTCAGCTATGATGATAAACGCCATGTTTAAACTCGGAGCTATCGACAATAAGTACACTCAAAGAGCTATCAAAAACCTAGATAAACTCTTAGAGACTATGTTTCTTGATGGCAAACTCTACCATACAACTCTTATCCATAAAGAGCCAAAGGTAGAGGCATTTTTAGAAGATTATGCTTTTCTTTCTCAGGCTCTACTCTCAGCTTACAAACAGACACAGGATGAACTCTATCTTATTCATGCTCAGCGTTTTGTAAACAAGGCTCTTGAAGAGTTTTACGACAAAGGTATGTGGAACTTTAGTGTTGGTGAATTTGTAACACAAGCAGAGATAACGGATAGTACTTATACAAGTTCTGTAAGTATCATCATAGATTCTCTTTTAACATTAGGCATGCTTTTGGAGGATGAAAAATATACTCACTTTGCATTTAAAACGATGGAGTATAACTCTTATGAGCTGGGACGTAAACCAATCTACTCAGCATATATGTTGACACAATCTCTTAGATATGTAAAAGGAGAACGAATTATAAAATCAAATGAGCTTAATTTACAACACAACTCTTATGAGTTAGCTCGTCTAAGATACCCATTTGTACTTTATAAAGTAAGTGAGGATGATGGGTTTATGATTTGTGGTGATAAAAGCTGTTTTGCCAACACATCTGAGATAAAAGAGGTAAACACTCTTCTTTTGAACTCTTTTTAATAATTGTTGACTTATAATAAATAAAATATGAATATAGGGGAAAAAATGAGTAGAAATAGTACAAACCATAAAGATGGTGATAGAGTAGCAGTCTGGACAAAAAAAGAGACTTTAGCTTATGAAGATGAACTTCACCGACTACAGATAGAACTTCTTAAAATGCAGAACTATGTCAAAGAGAGTGGCAAAAAAGTTTTAATGATTTTTGAGGGTCGTGATGCTGCTGGAAAAGGTGGGACTATCAAGCGAATTACAGAGCACTTAAATCCTCGTGGTGCTAGAGTTATAGCACTTGATAAACCAAGTGATGTTGAAAGAAGCCAGTGGTATTTTCAACGTTATGTTCAACACCTTCCTTCAGCTGGAGAGATAGTTCTTTTCGATAGAAGTTGGTACAATCGTGGTGGTGTTGAGCCTGTTATGGGATTCTGTTCACAAGAGGAACACAAAGAGTTTTTACATGAGGTTCCAGAGTTTGAAAAGATGCTTATCAACTCCGATATCACTATCTTTAAGTTTTACTTCTCAGTAAGTAAAGAGGAGCAAAAAAACCGTTTTGATAAACGCCGAACTGATCCACTTAAACAGTATAAACTCTCTCCTGTAGATGAAAAATCACAAGATTTATGGGATAAATATACTATAGCAAAATACTCTATGCTCTTAGCTTCTCATACAGAACATGCACCTTGGACTGTGATTCGCTCAGATAACAAGAAAAAAGCTCGTATCAACTGTATTAAACACATACTAAGTAACATAAACTATACTGATAGTATAAAAGAGAAAAAACTTAGAACTGATGATGAAATCCTTATTCCAGCAAATGATGAGATTAAAATTATGGAGTCAGAGATGACTCTCAAAAAATTATAAAGGAGAAGATTTATGAAAGCAGTTATCTTAGTAACAATGGTTGCATTAAGTACAATGGGCATCTTAAGTGGTTGTGATAAACCTGACTATCAAGACCCAAGATATAGAACATCACATAAATAATATTTCTTAGATTAATATTTTTTAGCTATAATTTATCTCTCAAATTAAAGGTAAATTATGCTAAAAAACATTTGTAAATATATATTTATGATACAACTCGGATATAAATATATCCGTATCTTCCAAAAAACTTTTTTTCACCCTTTCATCACACTAAAACCAGCCTATGAAGAGTTGTCTCTTCAGCGTCAAAATTACTCAAAACAGGTGTTAGAATTTTTAAATATTAAAACTAAAGTAGTTGGAACACTCCCTGATGAAGATAGAATACTCTATGTTATTAACCACCGTTCACTCCTTGACATTATTGTTATGGAAACTATCTTTGCCACTAAGTCAAAAAATGGTGCATGGATAGCGAAACAAGCTCTCTTTGATGCAAAACTCTCTGGAAAATTTTTCGAGTATAGTGGTTGTATTAGTGTAGATTTGGATAACAAACGTGGTCTGCTTACTTTTTTCAAATCTATTAAAAAAACATTAGCAAAAGTTGATAATATGAACATCTATATGTTCCCTGAGGGTGAACGTTTTAGTGGAGAGGGACTTACAAACTTTCAAACAGGTGCAGCAAAAATCGCTAAGGCAAACAAACTTAAAATTATTCCTATATATATCAGAGGAAAAAATGAACAAGTTTTTAAAGATGCACCTTTTAAAGAGACTCATACGATAGAGGTTCATATTGGCGAAGAGATTCAACATGCAACTATAGAAGAAGAGTACACAGAATTTTATAAAAACATAGGAAAAGATAATGGCTAAAATGACTTTAGGTGTAAACATAGACCATGTGGCAGTTCTTCGTGAAGCGAGACAAGTAAATGACCCAGACATTATTCAAGCCCTTTATGTCGCTTGTGAGAGTGGAGCAGATCAGATAACTATACATCTTCGTGAAGATAGACGTCATGTGCAAGATAGTGATGTAAGAAACATTATGGCACTCAGTAAACTGCCTGTAAATTTAGAGTGTGCCATAGATAAAAACATCTTAGATATAGTCTGTGAGATGAAACCTCACCGTGCGACTTTAGTCCCTGAAAAACGAGAAGAAGTTACTACAGAGGGTGGACTTGATGTCTTTACATATGAAGATAAAACTCGTTTTGCTATAGAGCAACTTCACGATAGTATCATCCCAGTTTCACTCTTTGTTGACCCAAATATCAAGGCAATGGATGCTTCTAAGGAGCTTGGAGCTGAGATGGTAGAGCTTCATACTGGACTCTTTGCCAACCTCTTTGCAATGCTCAACTCCAACCTACCCCACTCCAACCACTCAGTAAAAGAGTTAGAGTTCCCTAGATATGAACTCAGTGATAGACTTGAAAAATCAATAGAAGAGATTAAACTATCTGCTAGACATGCCAAAAAAATAGGACTAGAAGTAGCAGCAGGACATGGTCTAAACTACCACAATGTACATGAGATGATGAAGATAGAAGAGATAGTAGAACTCAACATCGGACAGAGCATCATCGCAAGAAGTATTTTCACAGGACTTAAAGAAGCTGTTAGAGAAATGAAGAGACTTACCACAAAATAAATTTCTTTCTCGTTCCCATCGTCCCCGATGGGAATGCATACAATACTCCAAATTCCCAAGCAGGAGCTTAGGAACTAGAAAATATATGATATAATACTCCATATTAAAATATATATTTTTATATGGAGTATTATATGGTTACATATGCAAAAGATGAAATAGTTGGTATAACTGAACTTGGAAAATCCCTTGGTAGTTACCTAGATAAGATAACATCTAAGATGCTACATAAAATAGCTATCATTAGAAGAAATAGACCTGAAGCGGTCATAATCCCTATAGAAGAGTATGAACTTTTACAAAATGCTTATGATAGACTTGAACAAAAAGAGATAGAAGAGATTCTTTCAAATATGAGTAAAGAAGATTCCGAAGTATCTCATTCAAAAAGTATTAGTATAGAGATATAGTGTGAAAAAAGATATACAACTTACTTACCTGAAAAAAGCGACTAAATTTCTCAAAAAGAACACTCATATACTTTCAGAAAAATAATTGTAAGAGTTATTGACAATACAATCATTATAGAAGCGATCATTCAAGATATTGGCTTTCGTGGAGATATTTACAAATAGTATAAGAGAATTTTACTCAACGTAAAGGAGTACATCTCAAAAGGCTCTCTTTAATGTGTAGCTTTTATTTCACTATTTTAACACTATTTATTATTTGATGCTAAAAATATGGCAAAATGTCGTACAAACTATTAGGAGGAAGTATTTATGAAAATTATAGCTATAAGTGTTGGTGATTTAAATGGTGTTGGTATAGAGATAGCTCTAAAATCTCATGAAGAGGTCTCTAAACTCTGCAACCCTATCTACTGTATAAACGCCACTCTACTCTCTCAGGCTACAGAACTTCTCAAAACTTCTACTCCAAAAGATTTTAAACTAGAAGAAGTCTCAGGCTCTTTTGAGATAAAAGTTGGGGAAGTAGACGCCAACTCTGGTCGCTATGCTTATGACTCTTTTATGTCGGCTATTGCATTATGTGAGAGTAAAAAAGCTGATGCTGTCGTGACTATGCCTATCCATAAAGAGGCTTGGATGATGGCTGGATTGGACTTTAAGGGTCATACAGATTTACTTCGTAAACATTTTGACAAAGATGCTATTATGATGTTAGGGTGTGAGAAGATGTTTGTTGCACTTGTTACTGAGCATATCCCTCTCTCTAAGGTCTCCTCTACTATAAAATACAAAACACTCAAACCATTTTTACTAGACCTAGAGAGCTGTTTAAATCTTGATGATTCAGAACAAATTCCTGTTTTAGGTATCAACCCACATGCTGGGGACAATGGTGTTTTAGGGCATGAAGATATGCGAGTAAAAAAGGCGATAAAGAGTGTAAATAAAGCTTTAGGTTTTGAGCGTTTTATAGGTCCTATCGTTCCTGATGTAGCGTTTACCCCACACTTTCGTAAAAACTACACTCACTTTGTAGCGATGTATCACGATCAAGGTTTAGCACCACTTAAGGCTCTCTACTTTGATGAGAGTGTCAATATCTCTCTGAATCTCCCTATCATCAGAACATCTGTTGACCATGGAACAGCCTTTGACATAGCATACAAGGGAGAAGCAAAAACTCTCTCCTATATCAATGCTATTAAGAGTGCATTAAGCTTTATAAAATAGAAGGAAAAAAATAAATATGACAAATAAATTTAGTGAAGCATTAGCATTTAGACATGCTTGTAAGGTATTTGACGAGACAAAAAAA
>Ga0256837_1001393_pt1 | contig 16717 bp, 17 predicted proteins | sample 4562384metaG_FD_185976 | JGI IMG/M metagenome (GOLD analysis project Ga0256837, IMG submission 185976) | Hydrothermal vent microbial communities from Guaymas Basin, Mexico - 4561-384 | ecosystem: Environmental > Aquatic > Marine > Hydrothermal vents | place: Mexico: Guaymas Basin | collected...
TGAAAGAGTTAACAATTGGTGCTGTTTATAAGTCTGCTATTGATATGGAGTATAAAGATCAAATATCTCAAGCGGCACTTGCTTTTGGTTATGGTTCAAATGCAAATGCATTACCGGGAAAATCTGACCATTTAGAGCAACCTGCAGAGTATGGGCTGGGTGTATCGTATGATATGGATGCATTGACAATGACAGCTGATATTAAAGAGATAAAATGGTCTGATGCGAAGGGATATAAAGATTTCGGTTGGGATGACCAAACCGTCTATGCGCTTGGTGTGAAATATACTGCTACATCTTACTGGGCAGGTATAGGGTATAACTATGGAGAAAATCCGGTGCCTAATAATAAAGGTACAACAAATGTAACTGGTGGTTACGCTCCTAATACGGATGGTGACACAATGAACTTATTTAATTATGCAATGTTTCCTGCAACTGTAGAGTCAACTATTACAATTGGTGGCGGTTATTTACTTTCTGATGATCTTGCTTTAAATGCTGCATATACATATGCTCCAGAGGTAAGTGATACAGTTAGTGCAGCAACGGTTGGAGTTGGTGATATTACAACAAAACACTCACAACAGGCACTTACGCTAGCTCTTAAATTTGCTTTTTAAAAAGTAAAATATTCTTTTCTCTTTTTTAATCGTATCGCCTTTTGGCGATACACTTTTGCACTGTTTTAATATTATTGTGAGTCTATAGATATGGTTTGTGATAAGTAAATTATGAAAGATAGAAGCCTATAGAAGGCTTCTGAGGTAGAAAAAGAAGTGTAGAAATTATACCATTGCTACGTGGCGTTGACCCTCTTTGATTTCACCAATGAGGTAAGAGCTTTCGGTAGTTGCAAGGACTTTGTCAACATTTGATTCTTCAACAACGAGTATCATCCCTACACCCATATTAAATGCTCTAAACATCTCATCTCTATCGATATGTTCACTCATAAGTTCAAAGATAGGAAGCACTTTGATGGCATCACGTTTGACTTCAGCCATTAGGTTCTCAGGAAGTACACGAGGGAGGTTCTCAACAATTCCACCACCTGTGATGTGTGCCATAGCTACTATTTCATTTTTAAGTGCTTTAAAAGTCTTAACATAGATGTTCGTAGGCTCTAAGAGAGTTTCAATTAAAGGTTTACCGTTAAACTCATCATCAAACTTCATCTCCATCTTCTCAAATAGAACTTTACGTGCAAGAGAGAAGCCGTTTGAGTGCAGACCGGAAGATGGAAGTGCGATGAGTTTATGTCCTGGGCGAACGAGGCTTACTCTATCCATTTCAGATTTTTCTGCAACACCTACTGCAAAACCTGCAAGATCATAATCATCTTCACTATACATTCCAGGCATCTCAGCTGTCTCACCACCAATAAGTGCACATTCGCTTCTCACGCAGCCCTCAGCTATGCCAGCGACTACATTTGTAGCTACATTAACATCAAGTTTACCTGTTGCATAGTAATCTAAGAAGAAGCTAGGTGTTCCAAAGTTACAGATAAGGTCATTGACACACATTGCGACAAGGTCGATTCCTACAGTATTGTGAATACCACTGTCGATTGCGAGTTTAAGTTTTGTGCCTACGCCGTCTGTTGCTGCTAGCATTACTGGTTCTTTGAGTCCAACTGGTAACTCAAATGCACCGGCGAATGATCCGATACCACCAAGAACACCTGGAACTTTTGTACTTTTTACTAAAGGTTTGATATTTTCAACAAAGCTGTTCCCCGCATCTATATCAACACCGGCATCTTTATAAGATATTTGACTCATTGTTTTTGCTCCAAATCTTGAGGTAAATCACATTTTTTTGAAATAATGCAGAGTGGGCAAAAGTTCGCTATTCCCGCAATAAGTGGAAGAATACCAAGATAGAACCATACTGTACCAGTTGCAACACCAGCAGCAATAAGAGCGATTCCTAAAATAATGCGAAATACTCTACAAAATTTTCTGATTTTATTAAAATCCATTGAAGTACCTTTAGAATTATATTAATTTGTTGTAATTATATCTATAATTAAGTAAAATTAATCCAAAAGTGGATAAAATCCTGTCAACTTATTAATAGAATAAAAAATGTTTTTTTCTCTTAATAAGTTTATGAAGATTAAGGAAAAGAAATAATGAAAGATTTTATATATAATGAAATGATGGTTCAGGTACCGCTATGTACACATAAAGAGCCAAACAATGTGCTTATCATCAGCTCTGAGGCTGCGCCTTTGGTTACTGAAGTGCAAAAGCATATTGATGATATTAGCTGTGATGTGATATCTGCAGATGCAAATGCTTTGCGTGAGGTTCAAGATGATGCTTATGATGTTGTGATCTGTGAGCTTGAGAAAGATGCGGCTGTTTTGGCACATATTAACCGTGTTTTAAATGAGAGAGGGCTTGTTGTAATGCCGATCAGTTCACTTGATAATACAGAAGAGAATAAGAGTTTGATGAGTATCTTAGGTAAATATGCAAAAATTGTAATGCCATATAAGCTTGGAAATTTTGAGATGGCACTTTTGGCCTCAAAAGAGTACCACCCAACAGCAGATATTATTTTGCAGCGTGCAGATATGCTTGATAATTTAGAATACTACAACTCAGATGTACATCCTGCAGCATTTGCAATGGGTAATAATGTGCGTAAAGCTTACAAAGGTATTATTAAAAACTAATGGCTTATGAATATGCTATCGCGCTGACTGGTTCCATTGCAACAGGAAAAAGTACGGTTGCTTCTTTACTTGCACTTAATGGAATGCGAGTTATTGATGCCGATACTGTTTCACATAAGATTTTGGAACAATCCCAAGAGTGGGTGCGTGAGACTTTTGGGGATGAATATATCTCTAATGGTAAGGTTGATCGTGCCAAACTTGGTAGTTACATATTCTCTCACGCAGATGCAAAAAAAACACTTGAAGAGTATTTGCATCCAAAGATACAAGCAGAGATTGAACGTCAAAGCGAAAAACAGGACAGTTTTAAATTTCCCTATCTTATAGATATTCCTCTCTTTTTTGAAAATGCCAACTATCCCATAAAAGAGAGTGTTGTTGTCTATACACCTGCGGATATTCAGCTAGAGCGTTTTATGAAACGTAATGGTTACTCAGAAGAGGAGTCTCGTAAGCGAATCGCTTCGCAGTTGCCCATAGATGAAAAACGGGATCGTGCGACATGGGTAATAGATAACTCAAAAAATCTTAAACATCTGCAAAATGAAGTAGAGAGTTTTGTAGAGAAGATTAAAGAGATTTATAATAAATAGGAGTTGATGATGAAAATAGCAAAATACAGTGCCAACGGAAATGACTTTGTCATTTTTCATGCTGAGAAAAAAGAAGAGCGCTATGATCTCGCACGTCAGCTTTGTCATCGTCAGGAGGGAATTGGGGCGGATGGACTTATTGTTGTAGTACCTCACGCAGAGTATGACTTTGAATGGGAGTTTTATAATTCCGATGGCTCTCACGCAGATATGTGTGGCAATGGCAGCCGTGCCTGTGCACACTATGCATACAATAATGATTTAGCACCTGCAAGTATGGATTTTTTAACGGGTGCGGGTGTTATTCATGCAGAAGTGACAGACAATACTCCAAAAAGTGCTATGGTACTCTCAGAACTGACTCCTCCTGAGATCATTGATGACGCTATAGAATTTAATGGACACTTGTGGTGGCTGATAAATACCGGTGTACCGCATTTGGTACGTTTTACAGATAATATAGCAGAGTTTGATATAGAAGAGGCGCGTGAGCTTCGCTATGTTTATAATGCTAATGTTAATGTGATGTATGTTGAAAGTGGTAATTTACGCGTGAGAACCTATGAGCGTGGTGTTGAAGATGAAACACTTGCGTGTGGAACTGGAATGTCAGCTTGTTTTTATAGAGCTTACAAAGAGGGTAAAGTAAAAAATAATATTGAAGTGTATCCTACAAGTGGAGATACGCTTTATATTGGAGTAAATGAGAGAACAATTACTTTTAAAGGGCGAGTGAAAAAAACTTTTGAGACGGAGTGGGAGATCTAAACAGAGGGTTTATAACCCTGCTGCTTCTACTATTTTTGCTTGATGATCAGCAATGAGCGGTTCAATGATCTCATCAAAAAGACCACCACTCATAATTTCATTAAGACGATAGAGCGTCAAGTTAATTCTATGATCACTTATACGGTTTTGTGGGTAATTGTAGGTTCTAATGCGCCCACTTCTATCACCTGTTCCAACTTGCGCAGCACGTTCTGCTGCATTTTCAGACTGTTGTTCTTGCATTTGCAGGTCAAAAAGTCTTGCTTTTAAGACCTTCATCGCTTTTTCTCTATTTTTGTGTTGTGATTTTTGATCTTGGTTGGTTACAACTATACCTGATGGTAGGTGTGTAATACGAACAGCAGAATCTGTTGTATTTACAGATTGCCCACCACAACCAGATGAACGCATAACGTCAATTTTTAAATCATTGTCATTGATCTCAATCTCAACATCATCAACTTCAGGCATTACTGCAACAGTAATTGCCGATGTATGTACGCGTCCTTGAGATTCAGTTTGGGGAACACGTTGAACACGGTGTGTTCCACCTTCATATTTCAACCGAGAATAAACCTGATCACCTTTAATAAGTGCGATAACCTCTTTATAGCCACCGGCATCACTTGGTGATGTACTCATAATCTCAATCTTCCAGCCTTTAAGATCTGCATAGCGAGTGTAGGCACCAAATAAATCACCTACGAAGATAGCTGCTTCATCACCACCGGCACCTGCGCGGAGCTCAACGATAATGTTACGATCGTCATTAGGATCTTTAGGAAGCATAAGTACTTTGATCTCTTCTTCGAGTTCAGGTACACGAGGTTCTAGCTCTTTGAGTTCCTCTTTTGCCATATCACTCATTTCAGGATCGCTAAGCATCTCTTTTGAGTCGGCAATCTCTTCTATAAGTGCTTTGTACTCTTTTGCTTTTTCAACGATAGGTAAAAGTGAAGATTGTTCTTTTGAGAGTTCTGTCATCTTTTTGATGTCAGAAGTTATATCAGGTGAACTTAGCAGTTCGCTAAGTTCATTATAGCGGTTGATAAACGGAGTAAGTTTATCTGCTAACATAGTGTAGTTAGCCTTATAGTGCGTTTACGGCTTTGTGAAGACGGCTTACTTTTCTAGCTGCAGTCTCTTTTTTAAGGATACCTTTACTAACAAATTTGTGAATCTGTTTGTTAGCGATTTGAAATGCTGCTTGTGCTTCTTCTTTGTTACCAGCTTCGATAGCTGAACGTACTGCTTTTACGATATTTTTAAGACGAGTTCTATAGAAACGATTACGTTCTGTACGAACGATAGTCTGGCGAATTCTCTTAATTGATGACTTGTGATTTGCCATATTAATGTGTCCTTTTTGGGAAATAAGTGCGCAATAATAGCTTAAAGATAATTAAAATTAAGTTAAAGAGTGGTAAAATATGCAGAATTTGCGTTAAAAGCATTTGATAAGTTTCACAAAAAGAGAGCAAATCCTCCCTTGGCTCACGAGTCTCTTTTTATAAAACTTATAAAATGCAACAAAAATAACTAGATATTTTTTGGAGAGAGAATGAGACTATTTGGAACTGATGGTGTACGTGGTGAGGCTGGGACTTTTTTAAGTGCCGAAGTGGCTATGAAGCTTGGAATGGCTGCGGGAGTATATTTGAAGTCTCACGCAGTGACAAACAAGATTCTTGTCGGTAAAGATACACGTAGAAGTGGGTATATGATAGAGAATGCTCTTGTCAGTGGACTGACTGCTGTTGGTTTTGATGTTATTGAAGTTGGACCCATGCCAACCCCCGCTATTGCATTCATTACAGAAAATATGCGTTGTGATGCGGGAATTATGATCTCTGCTTCACACAACTCTTTTGAAGATAACGGGATTAAATTTTTTGATGGGCATGGAGATAAATTTTCTAAAGAGGTTGAACAAAAGATAGAAGAGATATTCTTTAATGATGTGCTCTTGCGTGAGCTTCAGGCTACCGGAAAAAGTATAGGAAAGGCAAAGCGTATTGATGATGTCATTGGGCGCTATATTGTTCAGCTTAAAAACTCTTTTCCTGTTGAGATGACCTTGCAAGGGATGCGCATAGTACTTGATACAGCCAATGGGGCAGCCTATAAAGTAGGACCGACAGTTTTGGAAGAGCTTGGTGCTGAGGTAATTGTGCTACATGACAAGCCTGATGGTTTTAATATTAATGAAGGGTGTGGGGCTCTACATACGAAAGATGTGCAAAATGCAGTTGTAAAATATAGAGCAGATCTTGGAATAGCACTTGATGGTGATGCTGATAGAGTTGTTATTATCGATGAGCAGGGTGAAGTAGTTGATGGTGATCAGCTTTTAGGCGCACTCGGTGTTTCTATGGATGAGAGAGGTGTGCTCAAAGGTGGTGGTATTGTTGCTACTGTTATGAGCAATAAAGGGCTTGATGATTATTTAGAATCTCATGGCTTAAAACTTTATCGTTCAGATGTTGGGGATAAAAATGTTTTAGAGATTATGAAAAAAGAGGGTATTAATTTTGGCGGAGAGCAGAGTGGGCATGTCATACTGCATGATTTTGCAAAGACAGGAGATGGACTGGTGTCTGCCTTAGCTGTTTTGGCACTGCTTATTGCCAAAAAGAAAAAAGCTTCTGAGGCACTGCGTCCTTTTGCACTCTATCCGCAAAAACTGGTAAATCTTAATGTCAAGGAGAAAAAACCACTTGAGGGTATTGCAGGCTTGCGTGAGAAGTTGCTAGAGCTTGAAAGCAAAGGAATCCGTCAACTTATTCGCTATTCTGGAACAGAAAATAAATTGAGAGTTCTTCTTGAAGCAAAAGACAACAAACTTATGCAAACAAAAATGGATGAGCTTGTCTCATTCTTTAAAAAAGCGCTTAATGACTAATCATACATTACGACTTTTGGCCGTGCTTCTTTTTGCACTTGCCGGTATCTTTATAATAGATCAAAATATTAAGTCTCTTTTTGTTGATGGATTTCGTTACTATACAGATTGTATAGATTTAATACTTGTGTATAACAAAGGTGTCGCATTTTCAATGCTTTCGTTTTTAGAGGAGTATTTGAAATATATTCAGCTTCTTTTGGTCTCTGGCGTGCTTGTCTATGTGATTTATCTGCAAAAGATCTGTTATGCTTTGCCAGTGGGAATTTTACTTGGTGGGGCTTTTTCAAATATTTATGACAGATTTATTCATGAAGGTGTTGTAGATATGGTCTATTGGCACTGCGGATTTGACTTTGCTGTTTTTAATTTTGCCGATGTGATGATAGATTTGGCTGTTGTCTGGTTACTTATTTTAAACTTTAAGCCACAGTGGTGCAAAAGTTAAATACATTTTTTGGTATAATTGCCCAAAATATAGTAAAAATACTATTACGTATATAAATAAAAGGAAATTGATGGAAATCAAAGCGAATAAAATTAATGGCGCAAATGCTGAGATAGAAGCAGTAATCTCAATGGATGAGGTAGATGCTAACGTAGAAAAAATTGCAAAACAATTAAGTAAAACTGCAAATGTTCAAGGATTCAGAAAAGGAAAAGTTCCTGTATCAATCATTAAAAAACAGTATGGACAAAAGCTTGTTGAAGATGCAGAAGCTGAGGCATTGCGTGAGGTGCTTTCTAAAGGTTTAGATGAGTTGAATATCTCTAATGAGGCTCTAATCGGTGAGCCGACTATCTCAAAATTTGATAAGTCTGATGACAAAATTGAAGTAGCTGTTAAAGTTGCAATGCGTCCGGAAATCAACCTTGATGATGTTGAGAGCTTTGTACCTGATTTCAAAAAACCAGAAGTTACAGATAAAGAGGTAGATGCAAGAATTAAAGAGATTGCAGAAGGTCAAGCACCTTTAGTTGATATTAAGCGTAATCGCAAAATGAAAGAGGGCGATACTGCTGTTATTGATTTTGAAGGTTTTATTGATGATGTTGCATTTGAAGGTGGTAAAGGTGAGAACTTTGAGCTTCTGTTAGGTTCAGGTCAGTTTATTCCAGGTTTTGAAGATCAGCTTATTGGTGTCAAACGTGATGAAGAAGTTGAAATTACTGTAACTTTTCCTCAAGAGTATGGTTCTAAAGATTTAGCCGGCAAAGAGGCGATGTTTAAAGTAAAAGTAAATGGTGTTAAAGTCAAAGATGAAGTAGAAATAAATGATGAACTTGCCCAAAAACTTTTAGCTAAAGAAGATGCAACTCTAGATGAGCTTAAAGCTGAAGTAAAAAAAGCACTTGAACAAGAAAAACTTGCAAAACTTTACAATGAAGAGTTAAAGCCAAAACTTTTAGAAACATTTGTTGAGAAAATTGATTTCGATCTTCCTGAATTTGTTGTTGAACAAGAGATTGATATGGCAGCAAATAAAAAAGCTTCTACAATGAGTGAAGATGAAATTAAAGAGTTGCGTGAAAATCCAGAAAAACTTGAAGAGTTGCGTGAGAGTTTCCGTGATGAAGCAACACAAAGCGTAAAAGCTACATTTATTATTGATGCGCTTGCAGCAAAACTTGGTGTGAAAGTTGAAGAGCAAGAAGTAATGCAAACTATCTATTTTGAAGCAATGCAAATGGGTCAAGATCCACAAAAAGCATATGAGCAGTACAAAGATGCAGGATATCTTCCGGCTATTCAGATGTCAATGGTAGAAGATAGAGTGCTTACTGCACTTTTAAACAAGAAGATAGAAGAGTAAGATGAGCTATATTCCTTATGTAGTTGAAAAAACAGGGCGCGGTGAGCGCTCTTATGACATCTACTCTCGTCTTTTAAAAGATAGAATTGTTATGCTTAGCGGCGAAGTAAATGATGCTGTGGCTTCTACGATTGTTGCGCAGTTTCTGTTTCTTGAAGCAGAAGATCCTGAAAAAGATATTTATTTTTACATTAATTCTCCAGGTGGTGTGGTGACTGCAGGAATGGCTATTTTTGACACGATGAACTATATTCGTCCTAACGTGGCAACTATCTGTATTGGTCAGGCGGCATCAATGGGTGCTTTTTTACTCTCTAGTGGTGAAAAAGGAAAGCGTTATGCTCTGCCTCACGCACGTATTATGATTCATCAACCACTCGGTGGTGCACAAGGTCAGGCGACCGATATTGCTATTCAGGCTGAAGAGATATTGCGTATGAAAAAAGAGCTGAATGGTATTTTGGCGAGCAATACTGGTCAAGATGTTAAAACCATTGAAGCAGATACAGATCGCGATAACTTTATGAGTGCTGCAGAAGCAAAAGAGTATGGTATGATCGATGAGGTTTTAATAAAGAGTGATAAAGAGTAGAAGGAGTTGGAGATGGCAGGTACATTAAGAAGAAAAAAGCGTCGTAGAGATATTGATGAACCTAGTTCTAATGTAGATATGCCTGTTATTAGCGCTCTTGATATGGATAGCTCTTCAAGTGATATTGAGATCTATGCAAAAGAGGTTTTAAATGCCCTCATTTCAGACAACCTTCCTCCTACTCCAAATAACTTCTCCCTTTACTTTGATAGACTTTTGGAGGATAAGAGCGAAAATCTTCGTAAGCAGATTCACTCTATCTTAGAGCTTGAAGAGAATAATGAAGATGAAACTACTATTGCTTTAGAGCAGAGCCTTAAAAAAGGCTTTAGTTCTATTAAGGGTATATTGGGAGTTACAGCAAATCTTTATAAAAATATGTCTTTAATGACAAAGATTTTAGAGAAGAGAAAGCAAGAACTCGCAGATAAGCCAGAAGCACAAGAGGCACTTGCTGTCATTTCAACATTAGAGAATGATGTAACAAAACTTAATACAATTCTTAAAACACAAAGTACGCAGATGCGAACTATCTATGATGACACTGCAAAGATTGTGAAAAATGTAGAGAATGAGACAATTTTTGACAACCAGTTTGGAGTTTACAATAAACGCTATCTTTTAACGAAGATTGAACAGGAAATGGAACTTATTAAAGAGTTCAAACATAAAAGTTCACTCATCATGATAGAGCTTTCTCGTGAACTTAAAAAGAGTATCAAAAATGAAAAAGCAGTGCTGTTGATGGTGCGAACAGTTGCAAGGCTACTGCTTAAAACTTCAAGAAGAAGTGATATTGTTGCTCACTATGGCAATGGTGTCTTTTCTATGCTTTTAAAACATACAGATATTGAGAGTGCGAAAAAAGCGAGTGAGCGTCTGTGTGATCTTGTTTCAAACTCTAACTTTTTCTTGGCAGATCGTGAGATTCAGCTTAAAATCTCAATCGGTGTTACCGACATCGATCCTGATTTTTCTGTTGAAGAGATTGTTGTAAGTGCACTTGATGGTATAGAAAAAGCGTATGAGTTGAAAAACTCAGACTATGCAATATCACTTAGAAAATAGGAAAGAATTTTAAGAGATGAAATTAACTATAGTAGAATATCCGGACAAACGTCTGCGTGAAAAATCGTGTGAAGTAAAAGTTTTCGATAAAAAATTACATCAACTCTTAGATGCAATGAATCCATTTATGATAGAGACAAACGGAATAGGGCTTGCAGCTGTTCAGGTCGGGCACCCTATTCGTGCTTTGATTTTAAATATTCCCGATGAAGATGGGGAGCAACCACCTGAGAATCTTTTAGAGATTATTAATCCGGTTCTTGTTGAAAAGTCAGGTGAGACAACTTATCAAGAGGGGTGTTTAAGTGTTCCTCAATTCTATGAAGATATAAAGCGTTGCGATACAGTGACTATTAATTATCAAGATAGAGATGGAAATACGAAAACATTGGAAGCTGATGGATTATTGGCAATTGCTATTCAACATGAGATGGATCATCTTGAAGGAATTTTATTTATTGACAAACTCTCTTATGCTCGGCGTAAAAAATTTGAAAAAGAGTACAAAAAACTTCAAAAAGAGCGAAAAGCTAAAAAATCTCGCTAATTAATATGGCATTTTGTCATATTTTTTCTATATAATCTAAAAATGAAATAATATAACGACAACTAAAATGAGGTTGTCGTATGAAAAAGATAAAGTGTGCTACAAACGAGGGAATAGAAGCCAAAGTGGTAGATGTTGAAGCTACACTGACAAAAGGCTTGCCCTCTTTTTCTATTGTTGGAATGATCTCAACTGCTATATCAGAGGCAAAAGAGCGGGTAAAATCAGCACTGTTAAGTAATGAATTCTCCTTTCCTCCAAAACGTATAACTCTCAACCTTTCTCCTAGTGAACTCTCAAAATCTGGTTCTCATTTTGACCTGAGTATTGCGCTTTTAATCTTACTTAACGAGAGTACGGAAGATTTTGATGAGTGGTTTGTTTTTGGAGAACTCGGACTCTCAGGCGATGTCAAAGAGAATATTCAGCTCTATCCTTTGGTACTTTCTTTGGCAAATCAAGGTTTGATTAGTAAGGCTATAGTACCGGCAGAATCACTCAAGAAGCTCTCAAAAATTCCAAATGTCGCTTTTTATGGAGTAAACTCTCTCAAAGAGGCGGTTGCGATATTAAAAAATCAAGCAGATACTTTGCCATCAGTAGAAAAAAGTAGTATTGCATACCCGTTTTATGATTTAGGAGGTGAACGATATTATTATGTTAAGGAGTATAAAGAGGATTTCATAGATGTAAAAGGTCAAGAGGTTGCAAAACGTGCAGCACTTATTGCAGCTGCAGGTATGCACAACTTGCTTTTAGAGGGGAGTCCGGGATGTGGAAAAAGTATGATAGCTACAAGGCTTCGCTATATCTTACCGCCAATGCAGATAGCTGAGATTCTTGATTTGGCAAAACTGCAGGTTTTAGAGGGCATTGAACCAGATTTTAAACCGCATCGTCCTTTTAAAAACCCACATCATAGTTCAACACTTGCCTCGGTTTTTGGAGGAGGAAGTCATAAGGCACGTATTGGAGAAGTGGGACTTGCCAACTCCTTATATTGTAGTAATTAATATGTATTTAGTAAGATGTAAAGCTATAAAGCTATTCTCCTAATTACAATTTTAAATATATTTGTAATTAGTTTTTGTGTAATTAATGAAATTATGATTTTTTAGAAAATAATACAGTTTATATTATTTGTTTACCCCTAGCTTAAGAGTTTGTTTTATACTATCCTTGTTCGCTACTATTTATATATTATAGAAGTGATTTTTTTAATAATATTACTTTACCGTAATACATTAGTGGGTTCTTTCTTTAATTCATTATCTTTCTAGATTATTAATACAATGATAAATGATTTTCTTTTTATATGCTCTAGTATTTATTAAAAATTTGTTTAAGCGAAAAGTTTATGCAAAAATCCACTATTTTTAGACTCCATATCAATAAAATGGAAAAACTTTTGATAATCAAGCCTTACAATTCCTTTCTCCTCTCGTAATACACCTATAGGAAGATATTGTAACAACTCTTTTTTCTCCCGATTTGCACTCATTTTTGAACCAAAGACATATTCATCATCAAGAAGGATAATATTTTGTTTTTTATCCTCTTTAAAGCCTTTAAATTTTACATTATATAAATCACCCCACATAACCTTACCTCTAAGATAATAGTCATCTATTCTGTTCTTTGAAAAACAGGAAGGAACTTTCATATCAAGTTCATCAAAATATTCAAGAAAAATCTCTCTTGCTGGTGATAAAATATCATTAACATCTATTTTAATACCTTCTGAAAATCTTTTTTCAAGCCGAAACAAAAAGTCCTGATACAATTCTGTTCCAAATTCATTAAGTATATTTGTGAAATATTCTGCTGTTTCCTCTTTCTTATCTGAATCAAATGGGTTATTAAGCTGTATATAGTACATTCTTCTCATAACTTGTGAGTTTGCACTGAAGTCTGTATTGCTTGTTGCAATCATACAAGGGTGTTTTCCATTTTTGGCATTTGTCATATTTTTAATGAAGCTTTCCCCTTTGTACCCACTAGAGGCTGTACTTGTTGAACTGTAATAATCTTTTTCTATTTCATCAACAAAAATAGGAGTTAAATTTTCTTCACAAAAAAACTGATTGATGATTTGTGGATTAATTTGATTCATAGATGAAAGTTTTGCTTGTTTGATATAGTGGTAATACTCCCCATGATTCCCCATAATCTGAGAAATAAATTTAATCAGATGAGTTTTTCCCGATTGTGCCATTCCAGCAATAAGCATAAAAAGAGGTATGGCACTTTTAATCTCATCTCTTCCTTGCTGATTAATTGCATCTTCACGAAGTCTCCATATATAAACGGATGAGAAAGAGTATAAAATGGCTTCAAAGATTCTCTTTTGTGTATCGTTCTCATTATTCATTGTATATTTGGTATATGCTGATATAAACTGCTCCAGTAAAAGTAACTTCTCCTTTATTGTTTGTTTATCTGCTTGTTTAGCATAAGTAGAGAGTTCATCATTTCCATCATTTTTCAAAAGTATCTGAGAGTCCACTTCACTATATATCAAACTAATTCGGCTATCTTTAAACTCTTTAATAATCTTCTTCTCTTGAAGCACTTTAGTAATAATTTGTTCTTTTTGTTTAATGAACTGTGCTGATTTTATAAATCCAATTTTCCCCTTAGTCGGTTTTGTAATAATCTCTATTAACTGTTTTGTATTTGCTATACTTTGCAACTCTTTTTTTGTATCTTCATGAGATTGAGCAATAATCTGTTTTGTTGCCTTTAAACTTTCATCTAGTTCGTCAGCAACAACAGCTACAGCTTGAATATCATCCATTCGTTCTTTTAGAATTTCAAGGCTTTCTTCACTGCTCAGTGTTAAAATTTTCAGCTCTTCTGTTTTTATCTTTTTTTTGATTCTTTTTGGAATAAAGTCAAGAGTCTCTATTTTAATATCTTCATATCTTTGTAGATAATAGTCTGTTAGCTTCTTGTTGTATGTACTGTCATACACTAGTAGTTCTTCATACTGTTTTTTATTTCCAAAAGCTGTTGCAGAGTAGTTTGCAGAACCTAGCATGACTCTTGTCTCTTTGGTTTTACTGTTTTGTTGTATGTATATTTTAGAATGGATTGTGGTTCCAATAGTTGTAAACCTGATAGTAACTTTATTCGTGGTAATTTTTTCTAATGTTGGTTTATCAAGTGATTTGAAAAAATCATCTGTATATTTGGGGTCAAAGAGATATTTTTGAGCAATTTGACTATCCTCTATACCAAGTAAAAGCTCTATAGAGTCAAATGCTTTTGTTTGTTTAAAAAAGAATTTTGGAGAAGACACAAAAGTACAGATTAGAAGCCTATCAAACTTTTTAGCATCAAAAAGCTCTTTGATATTTCCTAAATAGACTTCATCATTATATAAAACACTGAGATACTGTTTTGAATTTTCCTGAGAGAATAGTGATTCCATAGTTTACTCCTTCGTAAAACTATAACACTATTAATGATAAATATTTTTATCATTAGGAGTTTGACATATTCTACTAGAAATACTAAAATACTCTTAATTGAAACAAATTTTGACTTTCGTTTCAAAGAAGCTCTAACTTCTTGAAACTATCAGATTTGCTTCTTTTGGTTAACTAAATTCTATCCGCTACTAATCTTTAAAGATTTGATAAGCGGTTAGTCCTTTTCATTTAACCCTTTCAATTAAGATGCTAACTTTTGTAATTGAAAATCATTATATTTATTTGCATAAAATGGAGATTTTTCCTGTTCAATATCACACATAATCTCAATATCATATTTTTGTAGATAAATTTCAAATGCCTCAGCTATAACATCTTTTGCCATATCTGTTATATCACCAGCATTAGCAAAACCAGCCATTATCGCTTTAGTTTGTAATTTCTCAAACCAATTATCAACTTCTGAGACAAGAAAATCTTCGAAATATTTTCCTATTACCTTAAATGTAGTTTCATCATCGGATGAGAGAGGATTTCTTACACACAGAGATATTTTTGTTCCTTTTGTTGTCTTAACAAAAATAATTTCACTCTTTTGGATTCCATACACCTGCAACATATCTGTTTTCATTTTCTGCTCCCACTTGTTCGATTATAAAATAATACTTTTTCTAGTGATAAATATTTTTATCACTTAGTTGTTTTAGGATTTGTATATCTCTTGATATTCATTCACAATTTCAGCAATTTTCTCTATAAGCTCTTGTGGCTCATCAACTATGATATTTGGTAGATATTTTAAAATAGTAGGAGTAATATCATCAAAATTAGGGTTTGTGGTTACAACTTCAAACTTTTGAAACTGTTTACCATTTATAGTGGTAGTTTCATTAAGTTTTTTCCAAGCATCAAAGTAGGAAGCTATATCGACATGGTTTACAATATTCTCCCATACAAATACACTTATATACTTGTATGGCTCTTGATAATCAACAAAAGCATTCATCGCAAGTTGAAGTCTTTCGTCTACATTACTAAAATCATACTCATAAGTATCTATTAAAATATCTAACTCTTTAATAAGTGAGACTCTAAAAGATTTTATTTTATTATCTTCTGCACAGATAAGATACCAATAATACTCTATATATACTATGCGGTAGGGATAGACCTCTCGTATTTTACCATTGTATTCAAGTTCTACAACTCTTTTGTTATTAATTGCATGTTTTAAAAGAGCAAAATTTTTCTCTATATCTTCTGTAATCTCTTCAGATATATGCTGTTTGAAGATATAGCTTTTTGCTCGTTTAGTGTAGCTATCTACTATCTTTTCATGTGTTGGTATAAGTTCTTTTCCAAGTGAGGATTTGTTTCTGTATATGGCAGTAAGCACCACTGCTTCTTCTGGTTCAAGTATCTCTTTTTGTAAAAAGCCTAAATGCCCATTCTTTACTACCCATTTTCTTGTGCTACTATCATAATCAAAATGTTCTTTATAAAACTTGTCTCGCACTTCACGAAGTCGTTTTTTTACTCCATCGGCACTTACTTTGTGTTTCTTGGCAACTTCTACTACGGATACACCTTTACCATTTGAGATTTGACGGATTAGTGATGGGACTAGTTCTTCTATTTTTTGTTTTGGCATATTATTTAAGAATTACTTTTTCTTTTAGATTATTTATTATAACAAAATATCATATCTAATATGTTGCATTTCATTTTATCCATATAACTTTTAAGACAAACCGTTTAAAAATAAGTTTAATCAATACAGGATTCTCATTATTTACTTAAACTTTAAAATAATTTGTATATGAGGAGCACTAAACAGATAAAATCCTATCTCTCCGATACGATATTTTAATACTATCTTTTAAGATAGGTATATAGGTATTACAAAACTATTATGATATTCATATATACTCAAAATAGATTCATTTTTTTAATACATCTATATGTAGGGTTTAATGGCAATTGTAGTGCTTATTTACAAATCCATAATATTAAAACTTTATTTTTACCAAGGTCACTATTTGTGACCCTTATATTGCTTTTTTGTTGCAAGAGATTGCAAAACTTATTTTAAGATGTAATTCCCTCGAAAAAATCTTCAACCTTCGCATCAAGTACATCCGCTATTTTTACTAAGTGCTCAATATTAAAATGCTTATTATTAACTCAACTTTCGCACATAGATTCCAATAAATCCACAAACTTAAGTTGAGTATTAAAGCCCATAAATAGGCACTTTTTAGTATAATTCTGTTCCCACAACATCATTATTAAAGGCTTATTTTATGG
>Ga0256837_1001394_pt1 | contig 16716 bp, 33 predicted proteins | sample 4562384metaG_FD_185976 | JGI IMG/M metagenome (GOLD analysis project Ga0256837, IMG submission 185976) | Hydrothermal vent microbial communities from Guaymas Basin, Mexico - 4561-384 | ecosystem: Environmental > Aquatic > Marine > Hydrothermal vents | place: Mexico: Guaymas Basin | collected...
AAATGTGCAAATATTGCAGATGCAGTTGCTAGAACTAACATTACTGTTACTCCTATGTCCAAGCTAGTCATTCTGAACTCCTTTGTAAGTTATGTAAGTACCAAGTATAAAAAGTACACTTGCTCCACCGATAGCATAAATGTTATAACTTCCATCTTTTACAAGTGGAGTTAAAACAGCAACGGCTAAAACGATTTTGGAAATATCAAAAAAATATTTCCCTATCTCTTTTAATAAATCTTTCATTACTAGATTATAACACAAAACTAATTTAACAATCTCTTACTTTTAAAGAACAAGTTATTATTTTAATAACTGATAAGAGAATTATATACTAATTTTAATAATAAAGTCAAGGATTATGTTGTTAAATTTAATACAAAGCTTTAAGTTATGTAGTTATTTTAACAATATAAAGGGTGTGTAAATTATCAACACCCTTTACAAAGAGTGCTTATGCAGGACTTTCAAGGCTTGTTTTAATTCTTTTAACTCTTGTTTTAAATATTCATTTTCAAGCAAAAAGTTTATTAATTTTTTTGAACTATCTGGAATTTCCCCAGTAGAAGCCCATCTATCGACAGATGGTTTTGAGACCTCCAGCCTCTCCGCCAACTCCTTTTGAGTAATCCCAAGCTCCTTACAAGTCCGCTTGACTATGTTTTCATCTTCTGCCATTGGTTTTCTCCATTTTATTTTTTACATATTCAAATGTTTCTTGATTTCTAAATACTTCCATATTTTGGATAGGTATTATTTCCCCACAAAGCTCAAAATACTCTTTGGATATTTTGAGTATTCTTTTGTCCAGTACAGTTAATTCGTCCAGTATGTTGTTTAACTGAGATAAAATGCCATCAATAACGACAAAATTGTCTCTATGTCTATCAACACATTTTCCACTTTCCATTTCGCTGTAAAAATGCAACGATGTCGGTTTTATGTTTGATAGTCTCATTAAAAGTGTTTTGTATTGACCAAATAAAGTTTCGTACTGTATGTATTTTTGTGTGAATTCACCCAATAGAACATATCTTTTTTGTTTAAAATCCATCTTAATCTAGTGCGGTTTGTGAGCTTTTTTGGAAATGTAGATGTTTATGATAAGTGCTACTGTTCCAATGGCTGCTATTGCTATTGCTAACTCCATCTTTTACTCCTCGTTTGCTTGTTTTATGAGTGTGTAACCCAAAGCGTATAGGTTAATTATACCATAGAGAGATAACACGACGACTAAGGTACTGTAGCTATCTTGTTGCATATAAGTGTTAAACAAAAACAGTACAAGAACAAGATTTGCCAAAGTCATCATAGTTTCGCCTAGCTTTTCTTTTGCTTTACAAGTCCGTTTGACTATATTTTCATTCTCTGGCATCATCTCTCCTTATCCAAATTTCAAGGATCCGCTTATAGCAAGTCCTACAAGTTCACTTACTTTACTTGCAAATCCTTTTTCAACTGCCTCACTTAGTTTCTCTCCAAGTGTTGTATTTGCCTTTATGCTACTTGGCGATTGTTTGAGTATCTCCAAGCCTTTAGCAGTCAGAACAACACAGGTAAAGTCATTGTACGCTTCTATGCCACCACCAATAAAGAGTGCCTTTTCTTCTGGGGCTACAAATGTTATAAACCCGCTGTCTCTAAGCCAAAACAGCGTCTCACTGCAAACAAGGATGTTCTTCTCTTTTGTAGCGTCTTGTTTTGAGCTATTGACAATCTCTGCAGTGTTGATGTCGTTACATACAGGAAAGCTTGTATAGAGCTTCTCAAGTATGACACCAACAAAGCTATTGAAGAGGGCAATGTTGCTTTTTGCTTCTGCCATAGTAGTCCTTTTATGATATGTTTAGTAGTGAAATTATATCCGATAAATTTTAAAAAGGTATTTCATCGTCATCAACATCAATAGCAGGCGGAACAGCGTCACCGACCTTGCGGCTGTTGGTGGCCACTTTGCTGATTGGCTTGTTGCGGGGCAGGTTCGTTATACACTGGCACTTGTCCGTGCGGTGCTTGATATTGTTGTGCAGGTTGTTGATAACCTTGATTTGCTTCACCGTTGTTTGATTGAGCAGGTGGTTGATACTGTTGCGGTTGCGCTTGTTGCGGTTGTTGATAGCCCTGATTTGCTTGAGCGTTGCTTGATTGGTTGTCGTCTTTTTTATCAATAAACGTCACTTGTTGCATCTTGATTATCACTTTTGAGCGATTGGATCCGTCTTGTGCTTGCCAAGTTTGCTGTTCCAATTCTCCGGTAATACCAATCATCGAGCCCTTGTGAAAATATTGATTGACTAATTCAGCAGTTTTGCCAAATGCCGATACATCAAACCAGCTTGTTTTTTCTACTTTTTGTCCATCTTTTTTATAACTCTGGTCTACTGCAATACTAAAAGATGCAACAGCACTTCCACTTTGTAAATATCTTAACTCTACGTCTTTGCCTATTCTGCCGACTATGTTTACACTATTCACTTGTTTTCCTTTTTATCTGTACTACCAAACCCACCATTACGCTCATCTTCACTTTCAATTCCAAAGAGGCTTGACTTGTGTTCTAGTAGGATTAATTGACCTATTTTGTCACCTTTTTTGATTATAAAATTACAATCTTTACATACTTTTTGTTGAATTACACTTGCTCCAATTTCGTTACTATGGACAATATGATCACTCCAAAATAAAGGATTATGTATAATTATTTTAAACTCACATTGTTCAAAGTGCTCACATTCTTCACATTTATTCTTTTCCATAACAATACCTCTTTTTATTTATAATATTAGATACTACACTTTGTGAACATTCATATTTCAATGACAATTCTTTGTGTGTAATACCTCCTTGTTTGTACTCACTTATTATCTTATCTGCAACATTCGAGTCAAACTTCTTTTGTGAATTGCCTGCTTTCAAAAACCTTTCTTTATCATTTCTTGCATGCAGTGCTGAATGCTCTCCAAGCGTCATCAACTGCAAGTTTTCTATTTTATTGTTTTGCTTATTTCTATCTATATGATGGCAAATCTCATTACTTTTATGTTGAACTCCATAATAAGCTAAAGGTCTTCCTATATGCTCTTCCATTATTAATAAATGTTCCCATACATAACCAGCGTGATTAGCTCTTTTGTGTTCTGGTTTATACTTAAGTATGTACCCATATGTGCTTATTTTTGTGTCTCCTTTAAAACTAGCATTTGCCTCGCCTTTGACATTGAATTGGTGATTACCTTTACCTGTCATGTGCTTAGCTCTATTTATTTTTCCGCATTCTTTTGAACAAGTTAGCCCATTTACTGTCTTTGCTATTTGATTAGGTCTTTGATAGTGCTCTTTGCCACACACAACGCATATATAATTTGGTGTTCTCATATCATCTCTTTTTGCTTAAAGCCCTCACAAACACCATTACGCATGTGTTTGCCTATTTTGCAATGTGGAATAAAATCAAGGTCAATTACTCCGACACCATTAGCAAGCATTAAGCCTTTCACAGATAACGAGCTTCTTAACATTAGTTGGAGGTAGTGAGACTTTAGAAATTCTTTTTTTACATATTCAAAGTCTTTATCTGCGTTTTTGTCTAAATAATAGTAATGATGTGATACTATCCTTTTTATTTCTTTATCATCAATCGCAATACCAAGCCCTACAAGCTTAGTCTCACCAGCACCGATAGTTACATCCTCATTTGCATAAACATCCAAACACGCTGAGTATTTTGTCATTTTTTTAGGTAATATTGCATCTTCTCTTATTTTTTTAAACATCTAACAGCTCCTTGTTTTCGTAAAAGTTACCGATTACTTCAAACACGTTTCCATAATCTCTGATTAACCTTTCTGCTAAAAAACATCTATTATCTGACGGGTTTAATTCTTCTTTCTCAAACCCATCAAAATAGCTTTCACAAACAAATGCTCCGTTTAAGAATGTAACAACTCCTATATGATTATCTGCATCATCATAAAAAATATCTCCTTCATAAATCTCAACACCATTTTTATCAAAGAGCCCTGTAAATAACAACACTTCATATCTATCAGATTTTTTATCTCCAAAAAATGTTGTTAATGTTTGAACTTCTAATGCTTCTTCAAAACTAATCATTCGTGGAGCATGTAATGCTGTACCTTTATCCCATGCTCTAAACTTAATCTCACGCATCTTCAACAACCTCATACTCATGCTTTTGAAACTTACACATAGTTCCAAATATCTTTACCGTGACAACTTTTGTTTTTGCATTGTAGTGTTCAACACTCAATATAATTTTATGATCCAATAATCTTATCTTCATTTTTTTACCTTTTGTAGTAGATTTAGTTTTTGTCTTTTTATACCTGTAACGTTTGAAAGTTCATCGAGTAGGTAGTCAGACACATCGTAGCTCGTCATCTCTATATCTCCACTGTATGCATCAAATGCGTAGGCTTCCATCTGCTTGTCGTGAATGTTTGCATGTTTGCTCATTGCATCTGCATAGAGATCGTAAAGTCGTATGGCTACAGATACGGCATCTATTCGCATATTTTTATCTATAAAATGATTAACAGATTTTTTCCAAACTATGTTTGCCAGTATTGTTGCTTCATCAAACTCTTTTGCATTTGTCCTGGAGCGTTTATACATAAACTTCTTAATGCGTCTTCGTATCTCATTTATAGGCTTTTTCCTCTCAGATGCTACTTTTGGATCATAGTTTGACATAATGCTGCCAATGATAGAACTGATCATGATTGCGTTTTGAAGTGGTGTTGTTTTAGTTTCCATTTTTCATCCAAACAGCACAACCGCCTTTTGCTATAATCTTCATGCAGAGCTTTTTTGCATCTGGTTCATTGTCAAAATAGCTATTGGACCATTTTCCGTTGAATCGTTCTTTGCAAACATAGCTATTTGGAATATTCATCAATTCTCTTTCTTTTCTCTTTTTTAAGCCTCTCAATATTTTCTTTAAAGAGTTCTTCTTTTTTAGTTGGCTTAATGCCAAGCTCTTTGCATTTTTCTCTATACGACTTGTACGCATTGTTAAACATCCTTTCATCCTTATTTTAGTAATTTAAAAAGCTTGAGTATTTTCTCTTTTTGCTTATCTGTCATAGGCTCATCAAGAAGCTCATACACAAGCCATTTTGCTTCTGTTACTACTTCTTTTGCATCTTTTAGTAGCTCTTTTACGCTAGGCTTTTTCATTACTTCTTCCTGGTGTAAAAGTCTCTTAGTGTGTAGTCTTTATGATTTATATAGTCATCACTTCCGCCGCGCACAAACCATCTGGCCAAAACAGCTATAAAAACAGATATGACCAAAACCCATGTTCCAATTACAGCTGTCTCTTCCATCATTTATCCTTTTTGTGTTACAATTTCTTTGTTTATTATTTTGAGACGTCATTTTGAGACATTTAGAATAACTTTTCGGCGAGCTGCTCCAACAGCTCTTCGAATCTCTCAAAACCGCTTTTAATCCGTTTTGCCATCATCTTTTCCTTTGTCATCATTTCTTAAACACTCTACAAATTTTATGCAGCTTATGTTTAGTACGTTTATTACATCTTGTTTTGTTTTTTGTATTGTGATTCATTTAAAATATTTTCTATTTTTCTACTCCTCGTGAAAGTATTTTTTCAAATCTTTTTCTCCAAAATCTCGTCATTGTTCCAGACTCGATCTTAAACTCATAAATCTTTCTTAACCATGTTTTATGACTTTTAAGCATAGCCAACTCCTTTAAAATCAAGTTCTCATGCAAGATCTGCATTGAGAGGGTAGTGAATGAGAGTGTCTGACCACTCTTTGAACTTTTAAGAGCTCTAGACACCGCATAACAAGGCCAATCCTTTACCTTTTAACATTTATTTCAAAAGAGGAGGAATACTTTTCGATAGTAGTATTATGGGGTGGATGAATTCGTTATGCGGTTTTTAAAGCTCTCTGTGAAACACACTGCGGTAGCTGAAAAATCCGGAATTTTTTTTGCAGTGTGCTTCATTGAAAGTTTTGTTTCATTGTGAAGCATAGTTGAGAGTAGCTGTATAGAAAAAGTGTACTATTTGTACTTTTGTGTTATACTTCTGACATTAGGCTCTCATATCATGCAGGTATAAGTCTAATAGTCTTTTTGCAGATTGACTTAAAACCTTTCAACTGTTCGTGTTGATGTTGTGAAAAAAAGCTCCTCTTCTTTTTTGAAGTAGGGGCTTTTTTTTTGGTTGATTTATTGGGTTGCGGGGATGGTATCACAACATCAAGGCGATCGATATGTCTGTCGGAACTCAAGAGATACAGATTATCGTTAGCATTGTAATAGGTATGCTTATATTCTTCAAAGAAGAGATAAAAGGCTGATACCATTCTTTGCAACACGAACATGGCACAGGCTACTGCAATAGTCTGTGCTACCCTCAACTATACTTCATAAAACATCTGCCAATTCTCAGATGTGTTCTTGTTTTGCTCCCGTTCGGTTTTACCCACATTGGTAGGGAGTTGTAAGTCAAAAATGAGAGTCTTTGTCCGCACGCTGCTTATCTCACGGTGTGATACTTTAGTATCTCTTTACATTGACTGGCGTTCTCTCTTGAACTCTCATTAACACGAACCTAAAAGGCTCAATAAAACCACTCTAAAGTGGCTCTATGAGGTTTTAAGATGCTTGTGTTGCATCAATAAGATAATTATCGACGATAGGCATGATAAGAATTTCAATATCATCTAAAGTGTTCTCATATGTATCTTCACTTTTTACGCCTCTTATTAAAACAGGTAGATTGTAATCGTTTATTGCAATTACTCCTTTAAAAGAATTAGGCAATTTTCTTGGTATATGTTTTTCACTAATATTTACACCATTTAATGCAAAGATTCCGTTTGTCTGTGATTTACATGTAAAGTTTATTTTCTTTTTAAAAGATTTTGGAAACACTTTATTTAAATTCATAGTATTTCTTAACTCTCGCTCATTATTAGTGTCATTAATAGCAACAATAGAATTGTCTTTTTTATCAAGACACTCTATGCTTTTATTTGATAGATTAAATTTAACAGCACCCTTTACAGACAAAGCTACGTTTACTACATTTCTGTGTAGCCATATGTCTTCTGTATAATCTGCTTTCATTCTTATTGCAGCTCTTGTGTCGGTTGCCATTAAATACCCATCGCTTGTGAATAAATAATCTAATTCATATTTCGGATTATTTAAATCTATATATTGACAAAGAATTTGCAGTTTTTCTTTTGATATTGTTATCATCTTTTTTCTCCGTTTAGTTTAAGAACAAAGCCTCTTTTTCTCAGGAGGTTTTTTGTTTGTTGAGAGTATTGTACATTATTTATGTACACAATGTCAAGTGAAATAGAATAAAATGTAAAATATTTATGTACATTTTGCTATAATTAGACAAATAATTAAATAAATAAAAAAAGGCATGGAATTTGCTACAATTACAAAACAGGATAGAAAAATGAACACTGATACAAATAATGCTAAAAATATTACAAAAAGCTTTATTGAATATTTAAATGCAAAAAATGCTGATAAAGTAATAACAACAGAGATATCTATAAATACCTCACTTGGTGTTAAAGTTGCAGATGTTGTTATGTCAAATGGACATCTTGTTGCATATGAAATAAAAAGTGAACTTGACAATACATCAAGACTGTATGAGCAGATAGCAGGATATACAGAGGTGTTTGACTATGTCTATGTTGTGTATTGGGGAAGAAAATTTTCCGTAAAGACTCTTGATCTTCCAGATTATATAGGGGCTATAGAAGCATATCGAGATAAAAATAATGAAATATCTTTTAAAATTATAAAAAAAGCATATAAGAATTATAAACTTGATGCAAAAAAAGTTGCTGAGATAATGTGGAAAAGTGAACTTAATTATTACCTTCGTAAAAAATCTATAAAAACAAAAACTTCCTATTGTAAAGATAAGCTATCTGAACTATTTATACAACACTACTCAAAAAAAGAAGCTAATAGTATCTTGCGAGATATTTTTAAAGGAAGGTATAAAAGAGGTTTTGATGCTTTTCTTGAAGCATCCGAAGACCCATTAAAAAAACTCACAAAAAATAAAGTGGACGTTAACTATATAATTTATAAGCATAATGCTGAAATTCAAAAGAGATGTGCCATAGAAGTGATATGATGAGATATCATTCTATGTTTCCATGTTCCACCGGACTTAAATTTTTCTATATCGTCATTGGCAACATCTTGAATAAACCTACATGTATCACAATGCGATACTGAAAAGTCGCTTACATTAGCTATAACTCTTTGACACAGTTCTTGATACTGATGATAATTTCCTTTTGTATCTGCAGTAAATTTACACATGCTGCCATCACTGTTTGTATAGTTTAGAAATGGATAGTATAAAAAACCTTGTCCTTCTTCTAGTTCAAGTTTTGATTGTATTTTTGTTGTGAGTGTGTAGTCTGCATATGATAAATTTGCACCAGAGACACTATTGCAAAAATAATTAAATCTTTCAAGATGATGGTTTTTGATGTGATCACACATACCGTCTGTCTTTATTCTATGTTCATTAAAAAAACATTCTCCTATTAAAATCAAGTTATTTTGAATTTTTTCGTTTGTTAGATTTTTTACAATATCTAAACTTGGTTGGGTTGTTAATTTGTCTGTATCTAAAATAATATCACACTCAAGTTCATCATCGTAAAACGCAAATATTTGACTGAGAAGATCTACATCGCTACTTATATATGTTGCATCAGAAAAGATGCGGATTGCAAAATGCTCAAAGTTTGACTCTATTTTTCTAATGAGTTTAATGTTGTCTCTAAAACTTTTTCTCTGTGTTTCGTGAGAGTAGTCAAAAGATATTACAGGAGTAAACGGTTTATATTCTTTGGACTCAAAGTATTTTCTAAGTTGTATAAAAAAATTATATTTTTTTTGTGCATCATCAAGTTCAAACATACCTATAACATCATTATTCGTGTATTGTGATAGGTCTATGAAACATTCATTGTTTGCTAAATATTCTTGTGTTTTTGTAAAAGTATTGTCGAAAAATTTATCAATATTATCATATTTACACTCTACAAGTTCAATTATAGGCTTTGTTTGTATTGTATGTTTTACTGAACCAAGCCCTTTAAGTTCATTGAGCTTGTTTTTAATTACTGGATGATACATTTGATGTGTCCTTATGGTTTTCATTTAAATGGTAGTAGTTGAATGCATTAAATCCTAAAGAGGCAACGAGACCTATTACAACAAGCCAAAGACGCCAATCTTTATATTTTTTATTTTCTAAATACTCTTTTGTTACCATTTTTGCTTCGAGTTCATTTTTGAATGATTGTAGTAAAATTGAGTTATTCTCAGATTTTTGGATTAATGTTGCTATATCAACAGAGCTTTGATTGATTTTTTTAGAGTTTGATTTCAGTTCCCATATTTCATGCTTAATATCTTCTATAGTTTGAGTTATATGCTGTAGATCTTTCTCTGTAGATATTTTAATTATTTCAAGCTCTGTTATTAGTTTGTGAAATTTTTCTTCAAAAATATCGACTGTTCTATCACTCACACCAATCCTTTTTATGTCCACCGCAATAAGGAATGGCAAGGTTGTTTTTTATAAGCTCGTTTGAAACAGGTTTTCCATCAACATAAACGTCAGCAATTAATCTAAAATACTTGCCTCTTTTAATATTACGCAGTTCTATCTTGTGTGCGTTTCTCAAAAGTGCTACAACAACTTTTTTTGCAGCTCTTGCAAGAATCTTCTCTTTTTCACAATGCGCTTTAATCTCTGGAGTATCTATTCCATTTATGCGAATTGACATTCTTTTTCCAACAATATCGGGGTAATCTTTTATATCTGCTCTAAATGTATCACCATCATAAATACTTGTGACTTTCAAAACGGTAGCACTTCCAAAAGTCATTTCTTTTAGAGATTGTGCATATAGGGCAGATAATAAAAGAAGTGTAAAAATAAGTATTTTCATAATTAACTTTTAATCTTTAATTTACTTCCAACACTTGGATGTAGATTAGCATATGGCTTTCCTATTATCTCCCACTCAAGACCGTCTTTTGATGGGTTTCGTACATCTGTATTGTTGCGTGAGCGTAAAAGTATCTCCCCGTTTCCTATGAACTCTACATCTTTTATCTGTACGATATCGCCATATCTTACGAGATACGTTCCATCAACAGGTATGAATGCTCTTCCGTTTACCATGTCAATAAATATTATGTCGTTCTCATAGTAGAGCGGTTCCATAGAGTTGCCCGTAATAACAGTTACCAAAACATTCTCATCAAGTGCTATCTGTGGCGGTATCAAGTCACGAGGGAACACTCTTTGTTCTGCTCTATCAACTGCAAACGCCTCTGCTCCTGCTCCTGCGTGAATGGTTGGCAGGGTTACGTAATTTTCTTCGTCTAGTTGTTTTGTTGAAACAATATTGAAATCTAAATTATCTTTATATAAATCATCAACGCTAATACCGAAGAAAGATGCGATTTTTTTCCCGTGTCTTGCAGGAATGTATCCTTGTGATTTAAAATTACTATACCCTTGTCTTGAAATTCCAGTATAACCATAAAAATCTTTTTTCTTTATTCCTGACTTTTCCACTAAATTATCAACGATATCAAAATTAATATTAGTATCCATTACATATCCTTTGTAAATAAATATTGTACATAAACATTTACAATTTGTCTTTTACTTAATGTAAATAACTTGACAAAAGGTACATTATTAATGTACAATTCAAACATGAAAGACATTGAATTCGTATCTAAAGTATTAGAAAAAAACAACATATCATCATCAGAATACGCAAAAGCTATTGGAACAACTCGCCAAAACGTGCATAATTGGAAGAGTGGCGGAGAAATCCCAAAAAGATTTTTGCTTGCAACTTCAAAGTTTTTATCTAAAGTAGATAACAAAAAGATAAGTGTCGAAAAACTTTTATCTTTTAATATAAACAATGATACAAAAACAAAAAAAAGTGTTCAAGGGAATTAGACAATGTTTGAAGATGAAGAGAAACACCCTAAAAAAGTCACTATAAATCTTACTAATGAGGACTATACAAGACTTTTGGAGTTGAGTGATAAAGGAAACAAACCTGCATCAACCGTTGCAAGAAAGCTGTTTTTAAACGGACTAGACAGTTTTAAAAACCCTATAGAAAAAGCTTTTGAAAGTATGAGAGGGTAGAGAGATGGAAATTAAACAGCAACTAAAAGAGATAAACACCAACCTTGCGATATTGGCAGATATGTATGCTTATAATTGGGTTGGAGTATCACTTAAAGAAATAAAAACACCAAAAACACCAAAAACAAGGAGTTATGGTGCGTTTAAATATTAATTGTTTACAGGTTTTAAGAGTTGCAGTTTTTCGCTCAACTCTGTGTTTAATTTAATAGAGCTTTCCAAGGCTTCATTTTGCATCTTCACAACTTTAGTAAGTTCGGAAAGTGCAGCTTCAATATTGCTCAATCTATCTTCTAGGATTTTTCCATAGTTTTTAGGTTCTGGAATATTTGGGAAATTGTAAAAGTCCATTTTATAAAGCCTCCTTAGCTTATGTTCTGGGGGTTTTTCGAGTGGATAAACAGTCAAATTTTCGAAGACGAGACTGTTTACCCATAACAAATTGTCGCACAAAGGCGAACGCTAATTATAGCATCTTCTCCTAAGTGTCAATCAAAGACCAAAAGTATTTATAAAAGGTGGGCGGTTTTGGCATGTGGAGTGTCGCCTACCTCCTTTTATAAATAACACTCCAGAAATAAGGTCTTTTTATAATGGGACTATTCTCCCATTTACGAGAGCAGGGGGGTTTCAAATGAAAACCGCACAAATAATGATGAGACCATTTAAAGATGGAACAATCAGACAAAATCACAAAACAGGTTGGTTCAACGCTACAGATTTAATAAAAATAGCAAACAACTATAGGGCACAGATTGGTAAAAAAGAAAAACTTATAAAGGATTACTTTAAAACAGACTCGACAATAGACTTCATAAAGGAGATATTGGACCGAGAAAATATATCACAGGCATATATTTCAAAAAAAGGCAAAAATGGCGGAACATGGGTTCATCCATTACTTTTGATAGATATTGCTATGTGGCTTAGCCCTGAGTTTAAATATGACGCTATGAAGTGGCTTGAAGATGAACTAATAAAAAACAGAGATGCAAGTGGAAACAGTTACAAAAAAATGACATCTTCCGTGATGCAATACATGGGTAGTGATGTTGCAAGAGCTGGTATAGCTATCCCTAAAATAGCAAAAGCAATAAAAATGAACCTCGGAGTAGATGATTGGAACGCTGCAACACAAAACCAGCTCAAACAAAGAGACGAAATACAAAAGAATATCTCAATGTTGCTAAAAGCAGGTATTGAAATAAATAAAGCTTGTTATATTTCAATATCTGAACAAGTGAGTGCGTAATGAATAGCACATTCTATATTGAAAGAGTGGTTCTTGCATCTGCACTTAACAGTGGAATGCCATTAGAACTTAGCAAAGATTACTTTACAACACCATTTCATCAAAAATTAGCTAGTGAGATAAAACAACTCAAAAAGCTTGGTGAGTATGTTGATTTCGAGACACTTAGACATAAGTTTATAAAAGATAAAAAATGGAACATACAAGAAGATGAAATGCTCACAGACATCATGACAAACACAACACCGTTTGGATCTCACCAAATGATAAACGCCTACATAAACATACTTAAGGAACAAAGCAAGATGAATCTTGACAGGAGGTTTGCTATATGAGGCAACTACTTAAAGAATTGAGCCAAAAACCAATAGCGTATTACCCTATATATAGAAAAATTACGGGGTCAACAACAGGGGGGATATTACTCTCTCAGCTAATGTACTGGTTTAGCAAAAAAAACAAAATTTTCAAGACCGATACGGAGATAATGGAAGAAACTCTGCTCACTAAAAAAGAGATGGAAAATGCAAAAAAACTTATAAAAAAACTAGATTTTATTATAGTTTCCAGAGAGGGAATACCTGCTAAAACTTACTATGAAATAGAGTGGGATCTCTTTGAAAATTATATGATAAAAAACATAGAAAATAGAGAAACAAGTTGCACCAATAAGGGGAAACAAGTTTCCACCAATGGGGGAAACTGTACTCCACCAATGGTGGAAACTAATAAGAATAATAATTTTAATACAGAGACTACTACAGAGACTACTACAGAAAAAACAAGTAAAAAAGTCAAAACAACTCCTTTTGACATAATTGCTTTTTACAGAGAAAATATTTCTAGCCAACAAGAGAAAATTAGAGAGCAGAAAAGTTTTAATTTACTTGCACTAAAAGCAAATGAGCTTGAAGTAATTTTTACAGGATTAAAAAATTACAAAGAGTATCTTGAGCTTAGAAGCATTGAAGAAAAATTTATTAAGTCTTTAAAGAATTTTATTGAGGATAAAATTTATTTGGATTTTCAAAAAGAAATTAAAAATAAAGAAACCGCCGAGTGGGATTCGTACGGGCTTGACTATGATCACAACAAGGAGTGGAAATAATGCAAACTGAAAAACTTGAAGCACTAGATGCTAGAAACAAAGAACTTGCAAGTCTCATCGCAATAGCTGAGAGAGATAACACTTCAAACAAGTATGAGCTAAAAAAAGAGCTTTATGAGAACAAGCTAGAGATGATAAAAATTATCACAGTTTCAGAAAAAAGAGCAGGGATAACAGCTAGAGAACTCAAAAGACTTGTCGAGCTTAGACCAAAAGTGCCACGATACGAAACAGGCATAAAAGCACTTGATAAAAATCTTTTTGGCGGTATCGAGATCGGAACATTTATTCAACTTGCGGGTGAGAGTGGAGTTGGAAAAACACACTTGACCCTTGAAATACTCAGCAACATAGCAAACTACTCAAAAACTGTATTTTTTAACTTTGAGATGGGAGATGTGAGAATTGTCAAAAGATTTAACAGACTTCTTGTGAATGATGCTCAGTGGGATAACCTGATAATCGACAAAGACAGCAGAGAGATAGACACGCTATGTAACGAGATAATGCTACATGCAAGAGATGGTGTGAAATTTTTTGTCATTGATTCAAAGATGAAGATTGAAGTAAACACGACACAAGACGACCATCAAAAGTTTTCAAGCATTACAAAAAAACTTTCAAAAATATCACAGCAAAACGACATCATCATATTTTTAATCAACCAGATGAGTGAGCAGGACATCAAAAATAAAAGACTTGCTTTTAAGGGCTCAGGTGACCAGAAGTATGACTCAGATATTTCACTTTTTTATGTCAAAGGAAAAGATGGGGAGAGAATGCTTGTTTGTAACAAAAACAGACAAGACGAGAGAGAATTTAAAATACCTATGAGCCTAGATGAGAGCGGAAGAACAGTTGGTAAAGATGTGAAAATAGCTTATCAAGATAAAAATGGGAGACATATTTCAGCTCCAACGGTTACCGAGTACAAAGATAACGTTGAAATGGTGGAGTTATAAAATGAAATCAGTACATTTCAGCAGCAAGGTTCAAACGTGGGAGACACCACAAGAGTTTTACGACAAGCTCAATGAAGAGTTCAGTTTTACTCTTGATCCGTGCTGTAGCGAGGTTACAGCTAAGTGTGACAACTATTTTACAGAGGATGATGATGGTCTTGTTCAGGATTGGAGTAATGACGTTGTTTTTATGAACCCACCATATGGTCGTGAGATCAAGAAGTGGATCAAAAAAGCTTATGAAGAGTCTCAAAAAGGGGCAACAGTTGTTTGTCTCATTCCATCAAGAACAGACACTGCATACTGGCACGATTATATTTTCAAAGCAAAAAGTGAGGGCGACTGCACTATAAGATTTTTACGAGGTCGTTTGAAGTTTGGAGGGTCTAAAAACTCAGCACCGTTTCCAAGTGCAGTTGTAGTTTTTAATAAAAAGCAGTGAGTTTATAGAAGAGCAAATATAACAAAAAAGGTCTATCTTGGTAAAGAGCAAACGCTATGGTTCTAAGGTCCAGTTAAACAATCTTAAAAATGGCGATATCTCCTACTTTATCGTTTATAAAATCAATTCAAAAACAATCTACAAAAAAGTTGGGCAAAAGAGCGAGGGTATTACCGAGAGAAAAGCTTTTGAACTTAGAAATAAAATAATAAGTGAAAATAGACACGGTATGGACCTAAGCCAAAAATCTTCACGGTTTTTGTCGTTTGACAAGCTTGCAGAGATTTACTTTACCAGTAATGAATATCACAATAAAAGTAATAAAAAATATCAACAGATGTATAAGAAGCATATTCAGCCATCACTTGGTGATGTTGCAGTTGCACGACTTGATGACTCTCTTATATATGAACTTCAGGCACTTAAAAAGGCAGATGGCAAAAGTGAGAGCACAATTAACATCATTGTAAAACTCATTAGACGCATAATAGGATTTAGTGTAAAGCAGGGCATTATTGATCACAATCCATTTAGAAACATAAAACTCTTCAAAATAAATAATACCAGACTTCGATATCTGGACCTTAGTGAGATAGATGAACTTAGGCAAGTTATCAGTGGTAATAGTGTGCTTGAAATATTTGTTGGTATAGCACTTAGCACAGGTGCAAGAGCAAACAGCATACTCTCTCTTCAGAAAAAAGACATTAATATTGAAAATAAAAGTATTACACTCCAGGACTTTAAACGAAACAATACTTATGTAGGTTATGCAGATCATATGGTTTGGGAAAAGATAGTGCAGCATATAGATAAGTTTCCAGCAAATGGATATGTGTGCTCAGAGAATGGAAAGAAGACAAAGTATCACATCGTTTACACAAAGCTTAGAAAAGTGTTTGAGCGATTTAACAGAGGGCTTGAAGCTGATGATAGGATAAACAGAGTTGTTATACATACTCTACGTCACACATTTGCGTCACACTTGGCAATCAATGGTGTATCTATACAGGAGATACAAAAGCTTATGAATCATCAAGATATAAAACAGACACTTAAATATGCAAAGCTTATGCCAGAGAGTGGGCGAAAGTATATAGAAAATCTTTACAAGGAGGAGTAAAAGTTATGTATAGAAATAGGTTAGAAAAAAGTTTTTTATTGTGTGCTGTAAATAGTGCTTTAAACCTCGTGTATAACGAACTAAAAAGCGTATGTAAAATAGGTGAGTTATAAAGTAACTCTAGGGAATATTTAAAAAAGGGGTAGATAGTGGGTATAGGTAGCAATATGCAAGAGATAATAAGAAGTACAAAACACCAACAGGGTGAGGTTTAGTTATGATAATACTACATGATGCATCAGAACTCATATTGACAATACAAGCAGATGATATAAAAAGCTTCTATGATGTTCTAAAAACAGTTGAAGATATACAAAAAGAATATGGAGGAAAAGAAAGTGATAGACAGAAGCAACAACGACTAATGCAAGATATGGAGCAACAGATAGCAGAATTGCTTAGTGATAGTGAACTTGAATAAAAGTTTAGAAAAATATAATTAAAAATTAGACACGCTACAAAGCCCTATGATAGGTGATTTGAAGAGTGTTACTGATACATAAAAAGGTACTGTGTAGAATAAGTTAATCTTATAAGGGTGTGCTATGCCTCAATGTTTGAAACTCGTTGATATTTTTATGGTGATTTCC
>Ga0256837_1001396_pt1 | contig 16714 bp, 18 predicted proteins | sample 4562384metaG_FD_185976 | JGI IMG/M metagenome (GOLD analysis project Ga0256837, IMG submission 185976) | Hydrothermal vent microbial communities from Guaymas Basin, Mexico - 4561-384 | ecosystem: Environmental > Aquatic > Marine > Hydrothermal vents | place: Mexico: Guaymas Basin | collected...
CACTTTGGGATGATGCACAAAGCAAAGGTTTTTGGACAGGGATCGTTAAAAATCAACGTAAAGGTGGTGGATTTTACTGGGTAAATGCGACAGTTTTACGTTCAATCGACAAAAATGGTAATATCAAATATGTTTCTATCAGAGTAAAACCATCTCGTGAAGATATCAAAAAAGCTGAAGAGCTTTACGCAACATTAGATTAGTCAAAAGGATTTCATAATGGCATTAGTGAAAAAAGGGGGCTCATCATCAGCTTCGGCAGTTGTAGCTTCAGGAAGTGAAAAAAGAAAACAAAGAACACTTGCAAAACAACAACAGATCAGTGAAAGTATTGCAGGTGTTTCGATGACTATTTTAGAAAATGCTCAAGAGAGTGTAAGTGCGATTGAAGAGTTAAAGTCTTCAATGGAGCAGATCGCTACTGCAGCAGAAGAAAATAGTGGAGCGAGTGAACAGGCTCTTGCAAATGTAAAAAGTATCAATGGCAATATCCGTAAAATGAACAGTACTATTGAGACTGTTATTAATTCTACACTTGCGACAGGTGATAGTATCTTAAACTCTGTTGGGCAAGTAAATGATTCAGTTTCACGTATGGATCATGCAGTTGTTGTTGCACAAGCAAGTTCTACAAAAAGTGAGGAGCTAAAAGTAAGCTCTCAAAATATTGGTGATGCTGTTGGATTTATTGCAAAGATTGCTGATCAGACAAATCTTTTAGCATTAAATGCAGCGATTGAAGCAAGTCGTGCAAAAGAGCATGGTAAAGGGTTTGCAGTTGTTGCTGATGAGACACGTGCACTTGCAGGTGAGAGTGAGAAAAACGCAGAGTTTATTTCAGAACTCGTTAATAAGATTCAAGCAAGTATAGATAACATTATCCAAAGTATCGGTGCAACAAGTTCTATCATCTCATCTAATGGAGATAAGGGAAATACACTGAGTATGAAGATGGAAGAGCTCTCTAAGATTGCTATCTACTCTGTTGAGGCTGCAAGAAGTGTAAGTACTTATACTGATAGACTCAGTGATTTGATAGGTAAAATCAATGCAGGTTCTCAAGATATTGCTCAAGCTTCAAGTGAGATTGCACTCTCTGTTGAGAAAACTCTCAATGGTATTGAAGTTCAATCAGATGCACTTGCACAAACAGAAGATGATATCAAAGAGCTTTCATCTTTGGCTGATGAGTTAAAATACTCAACAGACACTATGAAGTCTGCTGAAGATATAGCACTCTCTGCTGATACTATCGGTGGAAATATGGATGATATCCAAAATGCGCTGGAGGATGTAACCAATGCACTCAATCAAATCGAATCATCTTCTCACACAACAAATCAAAGTGCACTCAACAATAAAGAGTTGATTGAAGCTGGTATTGAAGCAGCACGTGATATTGATAAGCTCATTGATATTGCAAGAAGAAACTTTGATCTTTTAAAAGTATCTTTTAGTGATGTAAAATCAACAATTACAGAGATCCGTACAGCGTTTAGTGACTCAATCACTCAAGGAAACGCAGCAGCATCTGAACTTGATGTGATTGTAAAAGAGACAAAATCTGTTGATAAAACTGTAGGCAATATCTCCAACTCGATTGTACAACTCAATATGCTTGCAATAAGTGGTTCGATAGAAGCGGCTCGCGCAGGTGATTTTGGTAAAGGGTTTGCAGTTGTTAGTTCAGATATCCGTAATCTTGCAAAAGATTCAAGTGCAAATACTGAAAAGATCAATGATATTGTTGAATCTATGAATTCAGAGATCGATACTGTAAAAACAGATTGGAATAACTTGCTAACATCACAAGCATCAGAGCAAACACTTATTGATACAATGATCTCTGATATCTCAAGAATCTCAGATATGCTTGTAGACCTTTTAGATAGGTACACAGGGCTTAAATCTGTAAATGATCAAAATCTTGAGGGTATGAATCAAGTAAATATCGGTGTAAGTGAGATTCAAAAAGCAGTAGAATTAAGTGCAAGAAACGCAATGGAATCACGTAAAGCGAGTGAGCTTATCATTGAAACTGTTTCACATATTTCTGAGGGTGTAGAAGAGCTTGCTGTTATGGCAGATGAGCTTCAACAAGGGTAAAAGCAGGTAAAAAAAGATGCAAGTTGAAGAGATATTAATAATTAAAAACTCTAATGAGAGCTATGGTATATCTACAGAAGATATTAACCAGATTTCTCGTGTGCCAACACTGATGCCACTACCACTTAGACCAAAAGGGGTAAGGGGATTATGTGCAGTTGCAGGAAACATTGTATCTCTCCTTGATTTAAATACATTGTTAGGACTTCCTCAAGAGGTTGAGTATGAAGCAGAAAAAACACGACTCCTAAGTCTTAATGGACACCATTCAAGTAATGCTTTGCTTGTGAGTGAAGTGTATAATACAGTTGAAGTTGATCAATTAAAGATAGATTATATCGATCAGCCTGAAGATCCTGTTATTGCAATCTACAAATATAAAGATAAACTTGTTCAGGTGATCTCTTTAGATATTTTAGTTGAGAGACTCAATAAAGTTCAGATAGAAGCAAAAGAGATTAAAAACGGGAAAATACAAACAGAGATAACAAAAGAGGAAGAACTTAACAGATTTCTTATCTTTTCAATGGCAAATGAAAATTTTGCGATTGATATTGAATACCTTCAAGAGATTATTTTTGCAGATATTGAAGCGACAGAGATTGTTGGTAGCAGTGATGAGGTTGTTGGTCTTATCACTTTACGTGAAGAGTTGGTGATCGTGATTGACTTGAGATCTTATTATGGTTTTTCTCAAAAACGTAGTGATAAAAATCGTATACTCATCACATCATATCAAGGAAAACGTATTGGGCTGTTGATTGATGAGATTATAGATATTAAAAACTATGCTGCTACAGATATTGAGTATATGGATGACACTGTTGAGAGAAGCAAAATTTCAGGTGTTATTCATGAAAAAGACTCTCTTATCTCATTTTTTGATCATAAAGTTTTAGAATCGATTTTTCAAAAACATGAAGCTTTTGTAGATGAATCAGATCATGCTGTTGTGCAAGAGGGTAGTTGTAACACCATAGAGATGGTTGTCTTTAAGATACAAGAGAAAGAGTATGCTTTTGAGATAGAAAGTGTTGATGAGATCATAGATATAATGGAAACAACTGAAGTGACTTTTAGTGATGAAAGTGTTGATGGTGTTATCAATATTCGTGGACAAATTGTTGCCATTGTATCTTTGTTTGAGAAACTTGGGATAGAACCATACACACCTCAAGATGGAAAGATTATTATTTGTAGGGTTGATGGTGTACGTGTTGGGTTTGTAGTAGATAGTGTAAGTGATATTTTACATATAAAAGAATCTGAAATTAGAGAAGAAGAGAGTGATATCTTTACGAGTGTATTACATCTAGATCATGGTAGAAGATTAGTCCTTACAATGGATGTAGATACTTTAGTAGAAAGAAAGGAAATATAGTGGCAAAGAAAATACTTATAGTTGATGATTCAGCATTAGTAAGAAAACAATTAACAGAGATTATAAGCACTTTGGATGTTGAGATAGATACTGCAAAAAATGGAAAAGAAGCAGTGGAAAAAGCAACATCAATGCAGTATGATGCGATAACTATGGATATCAATATGCCAGTTATGGATGGTATTGAAGCAGTGAAGCAGATTATGGAGAAGCAACCAACTGCGATTTTAATGATCTCATCTCTTACAACTGAAGATGCAAGTATCACTATGGAAGCACTCGATCTTGGGGCGATCGACTATATTGCAAAACCAGGAACTATGAATGTGGGTAGACGTGAAAATAGAGAGGAGATTTTAGAAAAAATCAACTCTGTGAGTAAAATTTCTCCTCGTCGATTGAAGCGTCAAGCTCGTCGTGCAGCAGCACCTGTGCGTGAACGTAGACGTGCTGTACATAGAGAAGAGGAAAGAAGTGTTACACCTGCAAGTGATCTAAAACTTACAAAAGTTGTACTTATTGGCTCATCAACAGGTGGTCCTGGACTGATTGAACAGATATGTAGTTCACTGCCTGCTGATTATAAATACCCTGTATGTATTGTACAGCATATGCCAGAGCAGTTTACTGCTGCGTTTGCAACAAGACTTGATCGTGCATCAGTTCTTCCTGTACACGAAACGAAACAAAATATGGAGATCTTACCAGGAAATATTTATGTGGCTCGTGGTGGTGTGCATATGAATTTTGCAAAAAAAGTTTCAGGCAAGATTGTTGTCCGTGAAAATAAAAATAAAGGTGAAAACTTTTTTCAACCAAGTGTAAACGATATGATGTTTTCTGCAATGGAAGTGTTTGATCCTAAAAACCTCGTAGGTGTGATCCTTACTGGAATCGGTGATGATGGTGCTGATGCCATGGTGGCACTTAAAAAAGCGGGTGCTTATACGATAGGTGAGAGTGAAGAGAGTGCGACTGTTTATGGTATGCCTAAAGAGGCTTATGATAGAGGTGGTGTGATGGAGCAGTTGGACTTTAAGCAGATACTGAAAAAAGTGGCAACACTAAAGTAAGGATGTAAGATGGCATTGGTGAAGAAGCATACAACTCAAGATGTTGCAGAGTTCCCTGTACTTAACTCTCTTGAGGACGCAACAAACTTTTTTTATTCTGCACAAACGAATGAAGAGAGAGATTATGCTATTGAAGAGATTGCTCGATTTGAAGGTGGTGGAGAGTTCTTAGCAGATTATCTTAATGATGAAGATGCAGATAAACAGATCGCTACAAAAGTTGCCTCGGTAATCTCAAATATGGATCCAGATGATGCTCCAATTGAGCGAGTGATGGATCTTTTAAAACTTAATAATGCATATATCAGAAACCTTGGGATCTCTATCCTTAGAGATTTTGGAGATTCTATAAAGTATTATATTGTGAAGTTTCTCATTGGAGATGATAGAGATCTGAGAATCTTTGCTATTAATGTTTTGGGTGATGTTAATTTTGCCGAATCACGTGATATGCTTGTAGAGCTTTTGGAAAATGAAGAAGATATCAATGTTGCCATGACTGCAGTGGATTATATGGGTGAGATTGGAGAGGTGGAAGATATTCCACTACTAGAGTCACTCAAAGAGCGTTTTTCTGGGGACTTTTATGCTGAGTTCGCAGTTGATGGTGCTATTAAAATGATAAAGGGGTAGAGTGATGGCTTATCTTTTATCAAAAGAGAACTTTGCAAAGATTGGGGAGTTTATCTACCGTAAAAGTGGTATCTTTTTAGAAGAGGAGAAACACTTTGATAAGATTGCAAAGTACATAGACAAAAGAGCTGCAGAGCTTGGTATGGATAGCTTTAGAAAATACTTCTTTAGATTGCGTTTTGATGATAAAGATGGTGAAGAGTTTCAAGAGTTGATGAATGCAGTGACTGTAAATGAAACTTATTTTTTTAGAGAAAAAGATCAGTTTGAAGTGCTTGTAAATAGAATTTTGCCCGAGTTGCATGAGAGAATGCCTGCTGGAAAACCTCTACGTATCTTATCTTCTCCATGTTCAACAGGTGAAGAGCCATACTCTATTATTTTACACATTGTAGAAGAGGGTAAGGTTGTAGAGGAGCGTGATATTGAGGTTGTTGGGATAGATATCGATTCAACTGTTATCCAAAAGGCGAAAGCAGCACGTTTTACAGAACGTTCTGTTCATGCTATCCCAAAACCTATTTTGAGCAAATGGTTTGTAAAAAAAGGGCTTGGATGGGAGCTTGGTGAGGAGTTGCAAGGTACAGTTGATTTTCATGTGGCCAATGTTTTTGATAAAACACAGATGCGTAAACTTGGAAAATTTGATGTTATCTTCTCAAGAAATATGCTCATCTATTTTGATGATGCATCACGTAAAGAGGTTGCTATGACTTTTTATGATATGCTTAATCCTGGTGGTTATGTTCTTTTAGGCCATGCAGAGTATATGAGTCGTATTGTTTCAGTTTTTAAAGCAAAAAAAATAGACAATACATTAATTTATCAAAAATAGGAGAAGAAATGCCATTAGTTATATTCGTAGATGACAGTGAAACAGCCTTAGCATCAACAAAGATGGTAACAAGCTCAATGCCAATAGAGGTAAAACAATATACAGAAGCACAAAAAGCTCTTGCAGATATTCAAGCTGGAATGAAGCCTGATTTAATCATAACAGATTTAAATATGCCAGTGATGAACGGTTTTGAATTTTTAGAAGCACTTCGCAAGGAAGAAGCAACAAAAAGAACTCCTACTCTTATGCTTACTACTGAGACAAAAGCAGAGCTAAAACAACAGGGAAAAGCTCTTGGGCTTACTGGATGGATTGTAAAACCATTTAATCCAGCACAGTTAAAACAAGCGATCACAAGAGTGTTGAGACTCCCTGCATAGAAAAGGTTGATATGATGCAAACTTTAAACTCACTAGAGCAACTTTTAGCACACATCAAAGATGTACAGCTAGATGTAAAAGAGCTTTCATACGATTCTTTGATGAAGATGAGTCGATTTATAGAAAGAAATAATCTTGAAGTGGATGAAGATGTTACGATCGCATTGCAGTATCAAGATATTATTACTCAGCAGTTAAGTGCCATTGTAGAAGCTATTGAGAGTACACAGAATTGTTTAGTAGAGTTTAAAGAAAATGCAACTCATGAGATCGAAGAGAGATTGAGTAATATTTTACAAGAAGCAAAAGAGAAAAAAGATAGGTTCTCTGGAAAATCTGTAGATGCAGATGATGAGATAGAATTTTTTTAGGAGAGTATGATGGCAACAGTGATGGTAGTAGATGATTCCAAGACAGTTAGAAATTATCATGGGGCTATTTTAAAGTCCTTGGGAATGGATATCTTAGAAGCAGAAAATGGGATGGAGGCTTTAGAGAAAAGTCTTGATGCAGAGGTAGATCTCTATCTTGTTGATGTAAATATGCCCATCATGGATGGATACTCTTTTATAAAAGATTTAAGAAAGCAAGAAAACCATAAGTTTATTCCTGTGATTATGGTGACAACTCAGGCAAAAGAGGAAGATAAGATTAGTGCATATAAAGTGGGTGCTAACCTTTTTGAAACAAAACCTATTCGTCCTGAACAACTACAGGCATATATAGATATACTAGTAAAGAGTTAAGGAGAGATTATGGATCCGTTATTAGAACAGTTTTTAAGTGAAGCAAGAGAAAACTTAGCCTTTATTGACCAAAATATTGAGGAGATCGGAGGAGATGATCCTGAACTTCTTAATTCTGTTTTTCGTGCTGCACATACACTCAAGGGTGGAAGTGGAATCGTAGGTTTTGAAGCTGTAAAAGAGATCACTCACCATGCAGAAGATCTTCTAGATATGTTGCGTTCAGGAAAGCTAGAGTTTGCTGATGGTATGACAGATGCATTGTATGATGCTTTTGATGAGGTGATGAACCTTATTGAAGCAGCAGAAGAGACAGGTGAAGTTGTTGATGCTGATGAGGAGACTGTGAGCCGTATTGTCACTGAATTGAGTGCTCAAATGGGTAAAGATGCTGCAGCAGAATCTACATGGGAAGTGCCATTTTTACAAGTTGATGATAAAGAATCTATTATTAATCTTCCTATGGCAACTCTTCGTGGGGTTTCTAGTATTAAGATTCCGTTTGTTAATCCTCCATTGAGTGAAGAGTATTGTGCTACAAGAAACCTATATGCTGTTGTGTTTGATGTTGATGATTCTTGTATGGTGTATGGAAATGATCCAGTATATACACTCTCACTTTTAGGTGATCAAGTGCTTGGTGTATTTACTTGTATGGGTGATGAACAAGCAAAAGGTGTACTTAGTGGAACTGAAGATGAAGATGGCTTGCTTCTTCGTGTACATATGGTTGCGTTTATCCATGCAACCTATGAGGAGATTGAAGATTCACTCTTTAATTTTATCGATGAACTCCAACTTATGCCACTTGATGTACAAACACTTTTAAGCATAGATATGGGAGATAAAGAGCACCAGATCGATTCACTCAAAGAGTTGATGAGTATCGCTGATGATTTTGATCTTGCAACTATCAAAGATGAGGTTGAAGCATCATTAGAACTTGTTGGCAAAGAGACGATCCAGTATGCACAACTTCAAAGATTTTTAGATATTGTGGGTCTTATTGATGATACAGATACAACAAAACTTAACTCTTTCTTTGCAAATCTTTATAAAGGTGAAGTATATACACTTGATGAAGCTCTTGCTCCAAGTGAAATTGTTGCATCTGAAGTTCAAGAAGATCAAACGCAAGAGATAGATACACAAGAAGATGTTGCTGTGGAAAATAACGATGAAGCTAGCGAAAGCATTGAAGTTAGTGAAGATATGAAAAAAACAGCAGAGGAGATTTTATCTCAACAATTCAAAGCACTTCCGTATGCAGAGAGTGAAGAGGATATTGAGAGAATCTCTATTATCTTAGATAAGGCTGCACCATTTATAGAGGGTATGCCTCGAGGTTTTGAGACAAAAGATGAGATGGTTGAGTTTTTATCATCACATTTTAATGTAGATGTTCCAGAAACTCAAGAGAGTCAAACACCTAAAACAACTTCAACACAAGAAAAAACCACAACAGTAGAAGCACAACCACAAGCTGAACAAAAAGATCAATCTGCTTCAAAAGCTGTTAAACCAACAAAGCCTGCAAAAGAGAAATCTGCAAACAATGAACAAAAAGCTGTAGTTGGAAAAACTGTAAAAGTGGAGCAAGAATCAATCGATTCGTTGATGAACGTTATTGGCGAGTTACTTGTTGCAAAAAACTCCCTTCCGTACCTTGCAGATAATGTATCAACAATGACACACGATATGATCAAACGTGAGATAATGGAGAAATATATCTTTATTAACCGTCTCTCAGAGCAGTTGCAAGATCTTATTATGGGTATGAGAATGCTTCCAATCTCTTATGTGTTTGATCGCTACCCTAAACTTGTACGTGATATTGCCAAAAAACTTGGTAAAAAAGTTAAACTTGAGATTAAAGGTGGTGAGACAAAACTTGATAAAAATATGATCGAGATGTTGGCTGATCCAATGATCCATATTATGCGTAACTCTTTAGATCACGGGATCGAGATGCCAGATGTACGTGAGCAAAAAGGGAAAAATCCAAGTGGTACAGTTTCACTTAATGCTTATGCTCAATCAGATAGAATCATCATTGAAATTATCGATGATGGTGCAGGGATCAATGTAGATAAAGTAGCAAGTAAAGTACTAGAAAAAGGGCTTATGACATCAGAGCAGATAGATGCACTCTCTGAAAATGAAAAAGCAGAACTTGTACTCCTTCCAGGGCTCTCAACAGCAGAAGAGATCACAGAGTACAGTGGTCGTGGTGTGGGTATGGATGTTGTGAAAAAATCTATTGAGAGTTTTGGTGGTACTATCAACATCTCAACACAAGCAAACAAAGGAACTGTGATTACACTTGCTATTCCAATGTCACTTGCGGTGACTTCTTTGCTTCACATTCAGATGAATGGTATCCATTATGGTATCCCTATGGATAGTGTAAGTGAGACTGTAAAACTTGATAAATCTGAGATAGAGTATCTTCACAATGAACCTTTTGTTTATATTAGAGGTGAGGTTATTCCACTTCTATTTATTAAGTCTATGCTTGATGAAGAGGCTATGAAAGATGAGCCACTCTCGATCGTTGTGCTTAACATCAAAGATAACCTTTTAGCTGTGGTTGTAAACAAGTTCCTTGGTCAGCTAGATGTTGTGCAAAAACCACTTGTTGGGATTATGGAAGGGCATCCACTCTTTAGTGGAACAGCACTTCTTGGTAATGGTCAGATTATTATGGCGATCGATCCACTTGGACTTTTGGGGATCTCTCAAAAACTCAAAGAAGAGATACAGGTGGCATAGATGATTGATTTGATTGTATTTCGTGTACTAAATAATCGCTATGCGATAAAGATAGAAAATATTCAACGTATTATCCAAGCTGTAGAGCTTACAACCATACCAAATGCTCACCCACTTATTGATGGGATGATGAGTTATGAAGATGGTGTACTCAAAGTGGTGAGTTTTAGAAAAATGATAGGACTAGAGACGTATCCTGAGGAGTTGGCATCTTTGTTTGAAAAACTCAAAGATGCTCATATTTCATGGGTGAATTCTCTTGAAGAGTCCTTAAAAAGAGGTACAGAGTTTACAAAAACAACAAATCCACATCTATGTGAGCTTGGTGCTTGGATAGATAGTTTTACTTCGTATGAAGATAGAGTAACAGTTGTGTTTAATGAACTTATGGAGTATCATAAAAAACTTCACAATGCAGGAACAGAGGTTTTAGATCTATATAAAAAAGATCAAGAGAGTGCTCTTTCTTTTTTTGAGTCAGAGATACAAGAGATCTACACAAAAACACTAAGTGCACTCGATGTTTTTGTTGAAGAGCTTGATGCCGTTGCAAACTCTATGCAGAAACTTTTAGTGTATGAACATGAAGGTAAGATTTTTGCTATAAAGGTTGATGCCATTGAGGATATTGCTCATATTGAAGAGGGTGAAATTATGAGTGCAAGTGAGCAGGAACATTCAAGCGAATTTTTAGAGCTTAGAGGTGTTTTAGATGTTGATGGTGTTCTTATCAATGTTATCAATAATGTAAATATGCCAAAATAGGGAGTATATGATGTCAATAACATACGAAGCAAACAAAGCAACTTTCACTTCTGTGATTTATGAAGATGAAGTGATCTCATTTAGAGATTTTTTACAAGAGAAAGCACCAGAAGAGGTGCAGATAGATCTCAAAGAGTGTGATGATATCCATCTTGCAGTGATGCAACTTATGATGGCATATATGAAAAACTATCCTTTAGTTTGTGAATATGGGGATGAGAAAAAACTTTTTCAAAAAGTTCTAGAGGGGTTTGATACTAGTGAAGACCATTGTAGTTAGTAACAGAAAAGGTGGTTCTGCAAAAACCACAACTGCAGTCAATATTGCAAGTGGATTGGCAAAATACGGTTCTGTTTTGCTTTTGGATTTTGACACACAAGGCCATGCATCTATTGGTGTAGGGAGTGATGTAAACGAAAACTTAGGTGTGCACTCTATTTTTGAGGGTAAAACTTTAAGTGAGAGTTTTATTCCAACAGTACATGAAAACCTTACACTCTCACCAGCTCTTGCATTTTTTGATGTTTATGAGTATTCAGATCTTCGAGGGGTACTCAAAAGTCGTTTTAAACGTGAGTCTATTGCAGATTTTTTTGATTATTGTGTGATCGATACTCCACCAACTTTTGATGCACTTTTAAAAAACTCTTTAGAGGTGGCAGATAGTGTGGTGATCCCTTTTGTTCCTCACCATCTTGGTGTTGTGGCAGTTGGACAGATGATGAGAGCTTTATATAAAAGCAACAGTGCCTCTGAGAAAAAAATAGAAAATATTTTTATTTTGCCTGTGATGTATAATCCCCATATAAATGAACATAAAGAGTCTGTTGCTAAGGTAAAGACATCTTTTGGTGAAGAAAAACTTCTTCCACCAATAGGGATAGATATTAAACTAGCAAAGCAGTTTGAGTCAGGTGCACCGATTATTTTAGATTCTAAACGCTCAAAAGGTTTGAAAGATTATAAATTATGTGTAGATGAGATATTAACAAGGTTAGGAAAATAAAAATGAGAATATTGATTGTTGATGATAATATGACTAACAGAGTAATGTTAAAAGCTCTCATAGATAATTATGCACAGGAATATAATTATACTTTTGAAACGCAAGAAGCAGAAGATGGAGTTGATGCTGTTTTTAAATGTGATCAAAATGATTTTGATATGGTGTTGATGGATATCAATATGCCAAAAATGGATGGGATAGAAGCAAGTAAGCTAATTCGTGCTAAATATCCAAAGATGATGATTATTGCAGTTTCTACAAGTGATGATCTTGAACAAAGACGAGAGATTCTCAACAATGGGGCAGAGGATTATATCTCAAAACCTGTAGATGCTGATATTTTTAAGTCCCGTATGAAAAATTATATCTCTTTACTTGAAGCAAGGCAACAAAAAACATCAGCTGCAACAGTGCGTTTTATCAACCTTTTTTCCAATGCAATTTATAGTAGACATACAACATTTATATTTGATTCAGAAGATTCTTTGGCAGAATTTTGGGAGTTTTTCCTTTTAAAAGTGAGAGTAAAGTCTAATCATCTTAGTGATATTGTACGTATTGTTGTTGCTATTGTTGAAGCACAAATGAAAATTTCACCTACCAGCAAACTATATATTGAAGAGTCAGATACGATGCAGTATTTTACACTAACAAATATTGATGTTCTTCCTCAAAAAGTGATTCAACTTATTTTGAAAAAAAACGGTTTGGATGAGGGGTATAAACTCAGTTCAAGTAAAATCTCTTTTGAGTTGCAAAAAGCAACACAATATGATGAAGAAACTTTTGATGATATGCCACCTCAAGAGATGGAAACATCATCTCAGACACAAGAAGAAAAAAAAGAAAATGACCCATTGCCAGAATATAAACGATCTAATGAGTTAAAAGTTTTCGATTATATCGATGATGATGATATGTATGATCTTGAAGAGTATATAGGTAAATTAAATTCCATTATGCTAGTTGTTGGTTATGGTGATGTAACCGAAGAGGATGTTGTTGAAATTTATTCATACTTAGATAAGATAAGTGCTATATTATCTTCTTATAGTGAAGTATATCCTATCTCAATAGCACTTTCAGAACTCTCAGCAGATATGTCAAGTCATATCGAAGAGTTTACGAAATCTTCTGAAGCATTAGGACCTATGTGTAAAGCATTTGCAACAGATCTTTCAAACTGGTTAGAACAGTCATTTCATACAGGAGCTCCAAGTGCAGAGTTTATGAATGATACTATTGTTGTAAACTGCCAAACAATAGGTGGTATGCTCAAAATAGATGAAACACCTGTGGATGATGGTGACTTTGATGATATTTTTGATTTTTAGGAGTGGTGATGTATAAAGTAAGAGTTCAAAACCCTTGTAGCTGTTTTATTAAACGTGGTATGAGTGAAGTGAGTGAGTTTGACTCAAAAGCCGAAGCAAAAGCAGAAGCTGAATCTATGATGGAGACGATGGAGAAAACATTTTGTCAAAAGCATGAGTTTGCACTCACTGAACAGTTTGGTGACTACACCATCTTTATCAAACCAAAGCGCTAGAGAAAAATCTCTATCGCTCTTGATAAATCCTCTTTGGTATCTATCCCAAATCCTGTTGAAGCAACTTTTAACATTGTTATCTTTTTACTATGGTAGATGGCACGAAGTTGCTCTAGTCCTTCTATATCTTCTACAGGAGCATCTGGCAGGTTGCAAAAATCGTGTAATGATTTTTTAGAAAAACCATAGATGCCGATATGCCCAAAGTAGGTTGCATTGCCACTTCTGTTGTAAGGGATCGCTGAGCGTGAGAAGTAGATGGCATTATTGTTCTCATCGAGAACAACTTTGACAAGATTTGGATCTTGTGCGGCATCTGCGTTTATGGCATTGTAACAGCTTCCCATAATAAAATCTTCACCTTGTGTTTTTAGCTCTTGGAGTTTTTGCATCAAGCTACTCACTACCTCAGGCTCAATAAATGGCTCATCTGCTTGAACATTGATGATGATCTCATCATCTGCAAGGTTTAAGATATTTGCACACTCATAGATACGGTCTGTTCCACTCTTGTGTGTTGTTGATGTAAGACGAGCATCTATGCCATGCTCTTTACATATCTCGATAATACTCTCATCATCAGCAGCAACAACAACTTTGTCAATATGCTCAACTCTTTTTGCGGTGCGAACCACCATAGGAAGCCCACCAATGTCAGCTAAAACTTTTTGTGGAAAACGACTCGATGCCAAACGTGCAGGGATAATAATCATACTTTAATACCTCTTTGATATAATTACACCATTATAACCAACTAAGATTAAAGGCTCACTCAACAATGCTTCTACACCAACCAGAATCTGGCTACTGTTACAATTCAGATTCGCTGTTTCTTTATGATTTTATCTCCTCACTTGCACCAAAAGGTGATGTTCTTGATGTGGGAGCAGGTTGTGGAATCGTTGGGCTTTTGGTTGCACGTGACAACGAAAAAGTAGAGATGGAAGGGATCGAGAAGCAAAAGGTTTTTCACCCCTATATAGAGAAAAATACCCACTCAAACGCAATAGAGTATACACTTCACAAGGGTGATTTTTTGGAGTATGATTTTAAGAAAAAGTATGATTACATCATCTCAAATCCCCCATTTTATCCAGATGGGGTACGTCAGAGTGAAGATGAGATGCTCAAAAATGCAAGATACAGCTCAAATCTTCCTCTTGATCGTTTTTTCAAAAAGGTCTCACAACTGCTCAAACCCCACAGCCATTTTGTTTTTTGTTACGATCCAAGTGCTTTTGGTGACATATGCAGTGCTCTTGAGAGGGTGAAGATGCGCATGGTTGATGTGCGTTTTGTCCACCCTAAAAAAGAAAAAACAGCTTCACTAGTGATGGTTCATGCAAGAAACGGATCACGCTCCAATATGAAGATACACCCACCACTCTTTGGTTTTGAGGGGAGTGAGTTTTCTGCTGAGGCAAAGAGTATCTATGAAAAATCTAAAACGCAGAGTGTAAAATGCCAACTTTAATGAGAGAAAAAGGGTACAGCTACGCATTTAACCCAAAGGCATGTGAAGAGTGTCAAGGAAAATGTTGTACAGGTGAGAGTGGTTACATCTATGTAAGTAGATCAGAGATTGAAAATATTGCAAAACTATTAGATCTTAGTGTTGATGATTTTGGTAGAAAATACCTTTTTAAAAAAGGGTATAAATATTCGATAAAAGAGAGATTGTATGAGGGATCGTATGAGTGTGTTTTTTACGATCGACAAAACAATGGATGTACTATCTACGATGCAAGACCATCCCAATGTAAAACTTTTCCGTTTTGGGATTATTACAAACAAAGAGTAGATGAACTCAAAGAAGAGTGTCCTGGGATAATAGATGAGTAAAGTTTATATACATATCTGTATTATATTTGTGATTTTAGTATCTTTTTTATCTTGTTCTTCACCTACACCCCAACAGGCATTACAAGAGACCTTTCAAGAAGATATCTATATCATTACAGCTTTACGTTCAGAAGAGTTGCATGATCCAAAAACAGCTTCACATCTCTATACCAAACTTTTTGATCTTACAGGTAAAGAAGAGTATCGTTACAAAGCACTTATCAATACAATAGAATATGAACTTTATACAAAAAAATATCTCCAAGCACTTCAAAGAATACAACAGATAGAGGCAACAAAAAAACTAGAAGATAAACTAGTACGTTTTAAGATAGTAGCACTAGCTGGTATTGGTAAGATGAGAAAGGCAGAGCAATTAGCACTAGAACTTGTCAAAAAAACACAGTATGTAGATGACTATATCCTTGTCAGCAGTATCTATGTTGAAGAGAAAAAGTTTGATAAAGCATTACAATACCTTGAAAGTGGTTATATAAAAGAGTATGATGAAAAGCTTCTAGATAAAATGGTGATCATATTATATGTCAATCTTCATAGAAAAAAAGATGCCATAGCACAACTTGAAACACATATCCGTATAAGAGGATGTTCTGAGCTTCTGTGTAAAAGACTTGTTGGGTTTTACAGTGATGAAAATAATGTTGATGGGCTTTTGACAACATATAAAAAGATGTATGAAGAGAGATATGATAAACAAATCGCAAAAAAAATTATTCAACTCTATGGTTATACACAAGAGTATGATAAACTTTTAAAGTTTTTAGAGTTGACACATAGTGATGATATTGTTTTACTTGATCTTTACAGAATGAAAAAAGATTATGTAAAAGCATATAGGTTGTCATATAAACTCTATGAAAATACGGGTGATATTGAACATTTAGGGCATGGTGCAATATTTGAGTATGAAGCACATTCTGATGATAAAAAAGTTATTTATGGTGTGATTGATAAACTTAAAAAAGTTGTTAAGCAAAAAAAATCCCCTTTGTTTTTAAACTTTTTGGGTTATATTATGATTGATCATGAAATAGATATTGTACAAGGGATGGAGTTTGTGCAAAAAGCTTTAGATATTAAGCCAGAGTCTGTGTATTATTTAGATTCTTTGGCATGGGGATACTATAAACTTCATCAGTGTCAAAAAGCAAAAGAGATTATGGATAGACTTGAGCAAAGACAAGATGGTAAAATACCAGAAGTACTTGAACATATAAAACAGATAGACAAATGTCTTACTACATCAACAAAAGGAAAATAAAATTTATGATTTTAGATGATATTATTAAAAAAACAAAAGAAGATTTAGTAAAGAGGGAAAAAGAGTTTTCACTCGATTGGCTTGGTCGTTCACTTGCATTTAATGCTCGTGTACCACGTGATGTGTTTCCATACCTTCAGGCAACTGAGGAGGATCCATACCGTATCATCTCTGAGGTGAAAAAAGCTTCCCCCTCAAAAGGTGTGATCCGTGAAGATTTTGATCCGCTTGCCATAGCTCAGGCTTATGAGAGAGGTGGTGCAAGTGCCATCTCTGTACTTACTGAGCCACACTTTTTTCAGGGAAATTTAGACTATCTTGGTGGAATTCGCCGTTATGT
>Ga0256837_1001399_pt1 | contig 16703 bp, 17 predicted proteins | sample 4562384metaG_FD_185976 | JGI IMG/M metagenome (GOLD analysis project Ga0256837, IMG submission 185976) | Hydrothermal vent microbial communities from Guaymas Basin, Mexico - 4561-384 | ecosystem: Environmental > Aquatic > Marine > Hydrothermal vents | place: Mexico: Guaymas Basin | collected...
AGGAATTACCATACCACCAATAGCAGCAAGTATAGGTAAAATGGCTACTTTTATATTTGATAATTCACCTACTAATATCTCTCTTTTAATCTCTAATCCTATTAGAAAAAAGAATATAGCCATAAGACCATCATTTATCCAATGATGAATTGTATTTGAAAGCTGCCATGACCCTACTGTTAAATCTACTTTTATATGAAAAAAGTGAGTATATATATCAGCCCATGGACTATTGGCAAGTACCAATGCTACTACTGTCATGAACATTAAAACTAATCCTGTTGTAGTTTGAGCATGTAAAAAGTGCTCAAATGGGGTTAAAACTTTATTGAAAGCTTTTTCCCAAGGTGCATACAATTTTTTCATATTTTTTCCCTACTTCAATCTCTCTAATACAGAAGCTTCATGAGCTCCTAAACCTTCTGTTTTTGCTAAAAGAGCACACTCTTTACCAATCTCTTTTATACCCTCTTTACTCATACTTATTATAGAAGATTTTTTTAGAAAATTCTCTACTCCAAGTGGAGAATAAAACTTTGCAGTTCCTCCTGTTGGTAAAGTATGATTTGGTCCAGCAATATAGTCACCTATAGGCTCAGGAGTATACCTACCCATAAAAATAGCCCCTGCGTGCTTAATGCGAGGGAGCAAATCAAAAGGGTGTTCAGTCATAACTTCAAGATGCTCTGGTGCTATTTCATTCATAAGATCTAAAGCTTCATCAAGATTCTTTGTTACTATGATAGCTCCTCTTTCTTTTATAGAGCTCATTGCTATCTTTTTTCTATCTAGTTTTTCTAACCATTCATAAACTTTTTTACTTGTCTCATCAGCAATACGTTGTGATGGAGTTATCAAAATCGAACTTGCCATCTCATCGTGTTCTGCTTGACTTAGTAAATCTATTGCTAAAAAGTTTGTATCTGCACTCTCGTCAGCAAGTATTCCTATCTCACTTGGTCCTGCAATCATATCTATATTTACTTCGCCAAAAACAAGTTTTTTTGCTGTTGCTACAAAAATATTACCAGGTCCTGTTATCACATCTACTTTAGATATAGTTTGCGTACCATAAGCCATAGCAGAAATTGCACTTGCTCCACCAACTTTATATGCTTTTTTTATGCCACATAGATGCATTGCTGCTAGAAGAAGAGAATTTAGCTCATTTGCAGGTGCTGGAGTACAAACTATTATCTCTTTTACTCCTGCTACTATTGCTGGTATTGCATTCATAAGTAGTGAGCTAGGATATGCTGCTTTTCCTCCTGGTATATAAAGACCGGCTTTATCTACTGGTGTTACTTTTTGCCCTAAAACATTACCATTGTCTTCAAAATCTAACCAAGAGTTTGGCTTCTGCTTTTGGTGATAAGATTTTATTCGATCATAGGCAAGTTGCAAAGCATTTTTAAGTTTTTCATCTAATTCATCATAAGCTTTTTCCATAGACTCACAAGATATTTCTAAATCTTTATCACTTGAAGGTCTCCACATATCAAACTTTTCAATATGAGATTTTAGAGCATCATTACCATCTTTTTTTATCTCAGATATTATGTTTAAAACTATTTTAGATACGTTGTCCATATCCATATGCCCACGTTTTAGTAACTCTTTAAAATCTTGTTTAAAATTTTTATCTTTAGTATTAATCTGTTTCATATTTCCTCTTATATCTTTCTAACATCGACTCATTTCCTATAACTCCACCTTGATGAATATAAATAGGTGTTCCTTCTATCTCATCTATATGTAAAAGAAACTTTTTCCATCCTACTGGATCATACATCAAATCAAATGTAATACCCATATCTTTTTTCAATTCAAGCCATAGTTCATACAACTCTCTATAAAGTTTACCATAATGATACTTTTTTTGAGAACTTAAAATAGCAGGAAAATTACCTTCACTTATCTCTTCAAACTGCTCTTTTAAATACTCATCATTTCCAACCGTACTACATGTAAAAACTCTAAAAGGTAAATTCTTTTGCAAAAATAGTGCAGTAGTACCTGTTCCTGAGGGAAGATATATATAAGGATTTTGAATACCTTCTTTCTCTATATCTTTTTTTAACTCCTCAGCTAAAACTTTTACACCAAATTCTGCCTCTTTTTGCCTACCACCCTCTTCTATAATCAAATCACTATCAGCAGTATAGATATAAGCATTTTCTTGTCTATATTCACTCTCAAAAATTTTCATACCATTTTCTAAAGCATACTTATAATTTCCTATTGGATTCTCTTTTAAAAAACTTGGTATTTGATTACAAAAATAGATAAACTCCCAACCACGCATACGAGCCATCACTGAAAGTGAGTACATAGCATTTGATTGGTTAGAACCATACGAAATAACTCTTTTTACATTTAAAAACTCTTGATTTAAAAACCAATGAAATTTTCTTGCTTTGTTACCTGAAAAGTCTACATGTAAAACATCATCTCTTTTCACAAATATCTCCCTACCCCTAAATGTTCGTTTTTCAAATGGGGAGGGAGCAAATATCATTTAGTTCCTATTTAAACAGTTTAAATCACCAAATGCACGTTCAAGTCTAGCTATAGTTGCCTCTTCAGCTGCTCTTAGCCATTTTCTTGGGTCATAGTACTTTTTATTTGGCTTATCTTCACCTTCTGGATTTCCTATTTGAGATTGCAAATATAATTCATACTTCTTTGCATAATCTTTAGTTCCTTCCCAAAAAGACCATTGAGTATCTGTATCTATGTTCATCTTTATAACACCATACTCTATAGCTTCTCTTATATCTTTTAGTTCACTTCCACTTCCACCATGAAAAACAAAATTTACCGGTTTTTCACTTGTATTAAACTTCTCTTGTATATATTTTTGAGAGTTATCCAGTATCTTTGGAGTGAGATGGACATTTCCTGGTTTATATACACCATGTACATTTCCAAAAGAAGCGGCAATAGTAAAGTTTGGACTAATAGCCATAAGTTTTTCATAAGCATAAGCTACATCTTCTGGCTGAGTATACAGTGCTGAATTATCAAGATGAGTATTATCTACACCATCTTCTTCACCACCAGTACAACCAAGTTCAATCTCCAATGTCATACCAATTTTACTCATACGTTTATGATACTCTACACAAGTGTTTATATTATCTTCTAAACTCTCTTCAGAAAGATCTATCATGTGTGAACTATACAGAGGTTTTCCAGTTTTTTCAAAATGGGCTTCACTAGCATCAAGAAGAGCATCTATCCAAGGAAGAAGCTTTCTCGCTGCATGGTCAGTATGGAGTATAATTGGTACTCCATAAGCCTCTGCAACTGTATGAATATGTAAAGCACCACTTATAGCTCCCAAAATGCCACTATCTTCACCATTTAGGCCTTTACCAGCGTAAAACTGTGCTCCACCATTTGAAAACTGAACAATAACTGGTGAATTTACTTTTTTTGCAGACTCTAAAACAGCATTAATAGAGCTTGTACTCACAACATTTACAGCTGGAAGTGCATAAGCACTATTTTTTGCTATTTCAAAAACTTTTGTAACATCACTACCACTTAAAACACCTGGCTTCACAAAATTAAATAATGACATAAGGTACCTTCTATTTCATAACTATTTTAGCTTTTTTTCTTAAATCTTTTGCTCTCTTTGAAACATCTTTACGAAATTTTTCCATTTTTAGACCATTTTCAATCTGAACTTTTGCTTCTTCAAATTTAACTTTTTCTCCACCTTTTTTATCTTCTGTTAGGATTACGTGATAACCAAACTGAGTTTTAACAGGAGTTTTTGTAACTTCGCCTTTTCCTTGTCCAAAAGCAGCTTCACTAAATGGTCCAACCATTTGCTTTTTATTAAACCATCCTAAATCACCACCATTTGCACCACTAGGTCCTGTTGATTTTGTTTTTGCAAGCTCAATAAACTTCTTTACAAGTGCTTCTCCACTAAGACCACTAAGCTCTTTTATTATATCTTTTGCAGTTTTTTCATCAGCTACAACTATATGTCTTGCTTTAACAGTTTCTGGTTTTATGAATTTGTCTTTGTTTTTATCAAAGTATGCTTTTGCTTCTTTCTCAGAAACTTTTATCTTTTCAAATACTCTCTTCATCCAAATTTCAAGTGCTATATCTGATTTTATTGCATTTAATGTCTTAATATAATCAGCATCTTTTTCAATTCCTGAATTAAATGCCTCTTTAGATAAAAGTTTTCTCTCTATAGCTTGGTCAACAACCTTCTTTTGTTGTGCTGGTTGCAGTTGACTAAACTTTGTTCCAGGCATTGCTCTCATAAGACTTGCTACATCTTTATCTGTAACTTCTTCTCCATTTACAGTAGCATATACTGCTGCATTTAGGCTAACACTCACAGCAAATGTTGCTAGTGTACCTATAATAATCTTCTTCATAATCTTCCTTGTTGTTTAAGTTTGTAACATTTTACTAATGTTTCAATTAAAGTATGATTATATATCATGAATGTAAATAATTAATTAACATTTTGCTATACTAAAAAAATGAAAAAAGCAACAAAAATTGAAATAGAAAATATTAAAAATCTATTTATTAAAAACTACGAAAATGCCGTCACAGAGTTGAATTATGAAAATTTATATGAGCTTATTATAGCCGTAATGCTTTCAGCACAATGTACAGATAAAAGAGTAAATCTCATTACCCCTGCTTTATTTAAAAAGTACCCAAATGTAAAAACATTGGCTAGTGCAGATATAGATGATGTAAAAGAGATTATAAAATCTTGCTCTTTTTTTAACAATAAAGCAAAAAATCTTATTAAAATGGCAAATACTGTCATAGAAAATTTTGATGAAGAAATACCTCTAAATGAAAAAGAATTAGTAACACTAGCAGGAGTAGGTCAAAAAACTGCTCACGTTGTCATGATTGAGTATGCCAATGCAAATTTGATGGCTGTTGATACTCATGTTTTTAGAGTTGCTCATAGATTAGGACTTAGTAGTGCCAAAACAGCAATCAAAACAGAAGAAGAATTAACAAAAAAATTTAAAACAGATTTACATATACTTCACCAAGCTATGGTTCTTTTTGGACGATACATATGTAAGGCCATAAACCCAAGATGTGAGACTGATTGCTTTTTAAAAGAGCATTGTAAAACAAAAAAAAGTTTTAAAGTAGGATAAAATTAAAAAATACCAAAAATGGCACAAAAATGGTATTTTTTTCTGATATACTTTTATTCACAGGAAGAGGGTCTTTACACTTATCCACAATCCATAATCCGCTACCTCTTCCTCCTTCTCAACTTAATTCTTATTTGTGCAGTCGCACTCCTGTCGAATAATATAGATTTGAAGAGAGTTTTTCAAACTTTTTTCGTATCTCATCCATATTTTTAAAATTATTTGTATCAAAATAGTCTAATACTTTTTTATATACACCTTTTTTATTTTTACTTGCTTTTTGCCTTTGTAACAGATAATAATAAAAATATTCACTTTCATTTTCTACATACCATTTTGCATTTTTTAAACTTAACAAATTATCTAAAAGTTTTTCATCAATATGCTCACTACAAATAACCATACTTAAGAGTGTATACTTAGCAGATAAACCACCCCAATAATATAATCCATAATTTCCTTCAGGATGAGGGTTTGTATAGACAACATAAGGATTTGCACCATATTTTAAAAGTAAATCAACACTATTATAACTTGAAAATCTTGCTGCAATTCCAAGGGTATCTAAAGAGAGCCCTTTGTCTTTCATTTTTACATTTACATCAAGACCCATTTTTATAAGTTTTTTTAGTACTTTATTTGCACCATATCTAGCTGCTATATGTAAATAAGTAAAAACTTTATTTTTATATTTTATTTTGCTTATATACTCGGGATAAACTGCAAACTTTTCTTGAAAAACTTCCCCATCAACAAGTTGATGTATATTAAAATTTTTATTTTTCAGTACTTTTATAGCAATATCCTCTTTATTAGCTTTTATGGCATAACTAAAGATACTATTTCCTTCATTATCAAGGACACTTGTATCTGCACCCATCTTCATTAACTCTTTTACAAACTCTATATTTTCATTTCTCATAGCACATAGTATTGGCGTCTCACCTCGTGAGTTTGCCAAATTTATATCAGCACCATACCTAATAAGCTCTTTTGCAAAAACAATATCATCATTTTGAATAGCCATTAGTAATGGTGTCATATCTACTCTATATCTAGCTTTTTTTGGAAGATATTTGTTAATTGTATAAAATTTATTTATACCTTTAAAGTTACTGAGTGAGTTTTTAACTAAACTAAAGTCCTCATTTTCTAAAGTATATCTAAGAAGTTTTTTACTTGTAGCTACTTTAGAGTTCAAATACTCTATTGCAGATTTTTGTATATCTTTATTTATTTTAGATACTTCTTCTATATTAAAAGCCTCTAAGTAATAATAAATTGCTTTTTCATCATCTTTTTGAATGAATTTTGAGCCTTTTTTATACAGTGTTCCAAGTTTTATATATGTTAATGCCTTGTATTTATTCGCTTTTTTCTTATTTTTTTCATACTGTTCTGGAAAATATTTTTGATAATTAATTATAAGTTCAAAAATATTTAAACCTTTTTGTACACCTTCCTTATTTGATGCAGTGCTTATTCTTATCTTTGACATTAGCCACATAGCATCAAGTGCTCCATTTTTTGTGGCATCTACAAGCCAATAATACCCTTGTTTAACATCTTTTTGTGTACCTTTACCTTTAAAATATGCTAAGGCAAGATTATATTTCGCATTATTATCACCATTTTTTACTTTTCTTAGTGTTATATTAAATTGTTCTATATCTTCTAATATACCTGCATTTAATAATATAGCTGCCACTAAAATTAAAAAAAGTTTTTTCATAAGTCAGCATATTTATTATCAATATTAAAGAACTCTTTTATAGTATCAAAGTATCTCTCAACTCCATCAAAACTATGACTACCACCCTCTTCTACTATCTGTTTTGCACCATCATACTTATACACTGCATCATTATAATCTAAAAGTTCATCACCTTTTTGAAGTAATATCATAAAACTTTCTATTCTACAAGGTTCATCTAAAACATATTGTTTTAACATTTCAAGATGATTTTTATTCCACTTAAAACTACTATTATCATAAAAATTAGGAGCATCTCCTAAAGTTCTACTTAGGGTTTGCATAGGTTTTATAGCTGGATTTATAAGTACAACCTTTTTAACCTCTGGCATATGAGAAAGATAAGTTGCATAGAATCCACCAAGAGAAGAACCTATAAGATAAATCTCTTCATTATATGATTTAATCAGCTCTTCTAATGTTTGTATAGCAAGTTTAGGTACGTAAGAGAGAGATGGAGCTATAAAATTAGCTCCTATAGAATTAAAATAGTTACGAAATATTTTTGCCTTACTCCCAAGACCATGACTTCCAAAACCGTGTATATATATTATCACTTATTTAACTTTAAAATATACATATACTCTATCTAACCAGTAACTGTATCTATCCACTTTATAGAACATCCCTGAGAGTTGATCTGAATAGGTGGTGTAGGTTGTTTTCCAAAAAGAGATATAATAGCTTCTCTTAAGTCCTCTTCTTTTACACTCTTTGGGTCATGTAAACTATCATCAAGTCTTCCATGATAATAAAGCTTTCCAAACTCATCAAATAAAAAGATATCTGGTGTACAAACAGCACCAAGAGATTTTGAAACTCTTTGTTCACTATCTACAAGATAAGGAAAACTCAAATTAAACTCTTTAATCTTATCAATCATATGAGCTGGGCTATCCTCTGGATAGTTTGGATGTATATTTGGATTAATTGCAACTGTATTGATATCTAATTTTTTAGCAAACTCACCAATCTCTTCTAAACGTTCCCAAAGGGCATTCGAATAAGGACAATGATTGCACATAACTGCTATAATCATTCCTCCCTTTCCAAAATTCTTTTTTGAGTCAAACTCTTCTCCATAAGCATCTAATATTTTAAAATGTTCTAACTCTTTACCTAACTCAACATTAACTGACTTCATCAATGCCATCAATTATCCTTTCTACAACTAAACTAATCTTATCCACTGAGCTCAAATCACACTCTTCTCTTAAAGAGTGAGGAAATCTTATAGTAGGTCCTATAGCTACAGCTTCAATCTTTTTCTTTTGTGTTTGTATAAGTATACCACACTCTAAACCAGCATGAATAGCACGAAAACTTGCATTTTCATAAACTTTAAGCATCTCATTTTTTACAACATTTGCAAACTTACCAACATCTGGTACCCAAGGCTCATGTCCACCACTTTGACTTGTTTTACATCCTATAAGCTGAAAAAATGACTCTGTTTCATCTGCCACAGCAATTAAATCTTCATTTTTCATAGCTCTTGTAGAACATATTATATTTAAAACACTCTCTTCTTCACGTAAAACACCAAGGTTTACACTTGTTGCAGGTGTATTAAAGTCTTTATTAAATCCTCTTACTCCTTGAGCAAAAGCATCAATCGCTTTAATAACTATTTCTCCATCTTTTATATACTCTCTTTTATACTCAATCTTTTTTACATGTAGAGCGCTATTTGACAACTTTAACTCTTTAGATGTAGCAACAATTGCTTTTGCACTCTTTGGAATAGAGTTTCTATACTCTCCACCCTCAATATGCAAAAATTTCAAATCATGTTTTACTAACTCTTTTGCAAAAACTTTAATAGCAGAATCTATCCCTTTATCTATATCAACACCAGAGTGTCCACCTGGTAAGTCTTTTATACTAACTTCATACACAACCTCATCATCCCTTAAAGGAAGATACTCTAAAGAAAATTTAGATACAACTTCTATGCCTCCAGCACAACCGACATATATATCGCAAGCCTCTTCACCATCTAAATTTAAAAGTTTATCTGAAGATAACTCTAACTCAAGATTTGTTGCTCCTATCAGTCCAACTTCTTCATCATTTGTAAAAAGACACTCTAAGTTATCAAACTTCTCCATACAGGAAAACATGATTGCCATGCCCATACCATTGTCTGCCCCAAGAGTTGAATTTTTAGCTTTTAAAATTCCATCTTTTTCAAGCAATTCTATATTTTCAAAATTTCCAACACATACCATGTCATAATGTGATTGCAAACAAACTTTTGGTTTACCTTTTTGACACAATATATTACCACTTTTATCGCAATAAACACTATAGTCTAAGCCTTTTGCTATCTCTACTATCTTCTCTTTCATTTTATCTGTTTTAAAACTACATCTCGGTGTTGCAGTTATAATTTTAAAATAATCTAATACTTGCATATTTATCCTTCTTTAACTAATTTAATGATATTATAATTCTCATGAAACAAATATTAATCCTTGCCTTACCCCTTTTATTTAGTGGTTGCCTTTATGTTAATGATAGAGGTATAGATACACATTATTATAACGATTGCAAAGAGTACTATGATAGTATGGGTATATATCATAAAACATGTGATGAAAATCTTGTAGAATATAAAGATGTAAAAAATAAAGCAAAAGAAATAGTAAACAAAGTAACTGATGAATTTAAATAGTGTAAGATATGAAAAAAGCAAGTGCTTTGAATGGAAAGACAATAAAGTACGAAAAGCTATAGTAGATAACCTTCCTGATATAGACAATTGTAAATTAGAGTTACAAGATAAAGTAACTATTACATCTAAAAATATAAGTGATGAAAACAAAGATAAAATTCATCAGAGTGCTTTAGGGCTCCGCCCATGGAGAAAAGGACCTTTTCAAGTTTTTGATACTTTTATCAATACAGAGTGGAAAAGTTTTATTAAATATAACCTTATAAGACCACACTTTAACTTAAAAGATAAAATAGTAGGTGATATTGGCTGTAGTAATGGATATTATCTATTTCGTATGCTTGAAGATAAACCAAAAAAGATAGTAGGTTTTGACCCTAGTGCACTTTGTAAAATGCAATTTGACTTTATAAACCATTTTGCAAAAACAGATATAAAGTTTGAGCTTTTAGGGGTTGAACACTTACCTTTTTATGAACATAAATTTGATATACTTTTTTGCCTTGGAGTACTCTATCATAGACCAAATCCAGTCAATACACTCAAAGAGCTATGGAGTGCCTTAAATAAAAATGGAGAAATAATTTTAGATACGTTTATGATAGATGGAGATGAGCCTTATGCCTTATGTCCAGGACGAACTTACTCTAAAATACCAAATATCTACTTTGTACCAACAATCAAAGCTCTACAAAACTGGAGTGAAAAAGCAAAGTTTAGCTCATTTGAAGTACTTGAAATTAAAAAAACAGATACTAATGAGCAAAGAAGAACAGACTGGATACTAGGAGAAAGTTTAGGAGATTTTTTAGACCCAAACAATCCAAATATAACCGTTGAAGGTTATCCAGCACCAAAACGAGTTTACGTTAAACTTAAAAAATAATTTACCGATATAGATATATAACTAGCTTAGGATGGAATAATGGCAGAAGATGTCGTACAAGAAATAAATATAGAAAATGATAATACTGAAGAAGATTTCAGTAATGCCTTCACAGACGAGGGTGAATCCCTACATAATACAGATCAAAAAAAAGAAGATTTAAAAACTCACGATAAAATACGCACAAACTTATGTGGTACTATTATAAAACTTGATTCTGGCTACTCAAAAACAACTTTACAAACTACAAAAGAGATGGTTTTAGATGATTTAGGACTTATTCATAGTGGATTTATATATGGAGCAGCTGACTATGCTGCTGCTGTTGCTGTAAATGAGCCAAATGTAATTATCATAGGAGCTCGTTCAAATTTTTTAGCTCCCGCAAAATTAGATGATTTGATTGAATACGAAGCCAAAGCTAAATTTGAAGATAGTAGAAAAAGAGAGATAAAAGTAACTGCACACATAAATGATATAAAAGTTTATGAAGGAATCTTTCACGCTGTAGTTTTAGAAAAACACATATTTAAAACTAAAATAAAAAATGCTGAACGCTCTTACTATTAATTAAATCATATTGAGCCACATTGGAAGTGTTCTTTGTTCTGTTTTAACATTTGTTGGTTCTCCATGTCCTGTATAAATTGTCCAATTTTCTTCTATATGTAGAAATTTTTCTATACTTTTTTTCATATCATCAGGATTACTATATGGAAAATCAACTCTGCCGATAGAACCTTTAAACACAAAATCTCCACTAAAAAGAGAATCTCCAATTAAAATAGCACTACACCCTGGAGTATGTCCTGGGAAGTGAAAATACTTTACTCTAACATCATTTATATCAAACTCTTGATCACCTATTACTAAAAAATCAGCTTGACTTGGTGGCGTACCCTGTCCAAATGGATCATCTTTTAACATAAATTCATCATCTTTTGGAACATAAATTGGTATATTTAGTTTCTCTTTTAGCTCTTTATTTGACCAAATATGATCAAAATGCCCATGAGTATTTAGTATAGCAACTGGATTTTTTGTATTTTCTATAACCCAATCTGTAGCATCAACGCCTGGGTCAATAATAAACTCTTTTCCATCTACTTCAACAATATAACAATTTGTTTGATACATTCCCATAGGTTTATAATTTATATTCATTTTTTTCCTCCACTTTAGAACTGCTTTTATTATATCAAAATAGTTAAAATAATTAATCTTAAATAATTTCATTACTATTAAAAGAAAAATTTAATATTTTCTTTAGTATACTACAACCAATGAAAAAATATATTCTTATAGAAAATTATCTTACAAAGTTTTTAAAAGATGAAGTCCATAAAACAGGTCTTAAAAATGCAGTGATTGGACTAAGTGGAGGTATCGATTCTGCTGTAGTTGCTGTTCTTGCTCAACGTGCTTTTGGAGATAATTTTTTGGCTGTTATGCTTCCAAGTTCTAGCTCATCTCAAAGTAGTTTTGACGATGCATATGAATTATGCAAAAAGTTTGATATTAAAAATCGTTCTGTACACATAGGTAACTTAGTAGAAAGCTACTTTAAAAATCAAGAAAAGACAAACTTAAGAGTAGGTAATTTTAGTGCTAGAATGAGGATGTCAGTACTTTATGATATATCTGCACAAAATTCAGCACTAGTTCTTGGAACAAGCAATAAAAGTGAACTTCTTTTAGGTTATGGAACTATGTTTGGTGATTTAGCAAGTGCTATTAACCCCATAGGCGATATGTACAAAACAGAAGTATTTGAGTTTGCCAAGCACTTAGGCGTTCCACAATCAATCATCAAAAAACCTCCTACTGCAGATTTATGGGAAGGACAAAGCGATGAAGAAGACTTAGGTTTTACTTATGCTCAACTTGACAAAGCACTAAAAGCTTTTGTAGATGAAAGATTAAGCAAAGATGAGTTACTAAAAAATAAATTTGATTCAGAATTAGTAGAACTTATAACAACCAAAATTTATCAAAACCAATTTAAAAGAAAACTACCAATAATAGCAAAATTAGGAAACAGAACAATCGGTCATGATTTTTTGTACCCACGAGATATAAAACAATAGGAGATTTAGATGAAAGAAATTCCATTTTATAAACCATCAATTGACAACAGTGAAAAAAAGCTTATCAATGAAGTCTTGGAGTTTAGTGAAACTTCAAAAATAGAAGAATTAGAAGAAAACTTTTCAAAATACATAGGATGTGACTACTCAGTATCTACATGTAATGGAACTGCTGCTATGCATTTGGCTATGTGTGCACTTGACCTTAAACGTGGAGACAAGATAATATGTTCTGTAAACTCTTTTCCCTCAGTCGCCGAAGTTGTTCGACATTTTGACGCTGAACCTATCTTTGTTGATATCGACAAAGAAGATTTTAATATAGATGTAAAAGAACTTGAAAAAGTATTAGATAAAAGTAATCATAAAAAACTAAAAGCTATATTTGTTACACATGTAGCTGGACAAGTAGCAAATCTAGATAAAATTTATGAACTTGCAAATATATATGGTGTAAAAGTAGTAGAAGATGCTTCTCAAGCACTTGGTGCTGAATATAAAGGTAAAAAGATAGGAACAACAGGTTCTGACATCACCACATTTAGATTTTCTCCACAAATGAAAAATGCAATCGCTAGTGCTGGAATCATGGCTACTAATGATGAAGATTTAATGGAGAGAGCAAAACTACTTAGAAACCATGCCATTGTTAGTGATGGTTGGGACAGATATGGAAATCTTGGTTATGTATACGATGTAGTAGATATTGGTTTAAAATATGACTTAAATGAACTAAATGCTGCTTACTCTGTAGCACAATTAAAAAAGAATGATACTTTTATCAAAAGAAGAGTAGAAATTGCTTCTATATATGATAAAGAGTTAAAAGATTGTCCTCATATCTCTACGCCTATCAAAAAAAATGACCATATATATAATGAATATATTATAAAAGTAGATAAAAATAGAGATAGTTTTGCAAAAGAGTTAAGAGAGAGAGGCATATTTACTGCTCTTCATTTTATTCCTCTTCATCTATTGAGCTATTATAAACACAAATACAATTTAAGAGTAAATGACTTTCCTAATGCACTTACTAATTATCAACAAATTTTATCTCTTCCTATTTATACAGGACTAACAGATAAAGAAGTATATTACATCTGCGAACAGATAAAAGAGATTGCTAAACACCGTGTTTAACAGACAAAACTTCATATTTTGGGTGGAAGAGTATCTTTTCCACCCTACTTCTAAACTACAATTTTTTTTATCATTTTTACTTTACCCTTTTAGTATAATCTACTCAATTATAGTTCTAAGTAAACGCCTATTTTCAAAAGCAATTAAACCTCCTATTCCTGTTGTAAGCATTGGAAATCTTACTATTGGAGGAAGTGGCAAAACTCCTTTTCTTATCTCTTTAGCTAAAAACTACAAAAATATTGCCATAGTTTTAAGAGGTTACGGAAGAAGTTCAACTGGTTTACATGTAGTTACTAAAAATACTAATGTAGAAACAAGTGGTGATGAGGCTATGCTTTACGCTATATCACTTCCAAATGCAACAATTATTGTAAGTGAAGATAGACTAGAGGCGATAGAGTATGCACATAAACTTAATCTAAAAGCTGTCTTTTTAGATGATGGCTTTTCAAAATCATTTATAAAGAAATTCGATATACTAATCCGACCAAATCCTGAACCAAAATTCAACTTTACACTTCCTAGTGGAGCATATAGAGAACCAAAGTTTTTATATAAAAATGCAGATTTAGTTGTAGAAGAAAATATAGACTTTAAGAGAGAAGTAACTATAAAAAATCCAACAAAAAATATGATTTTAATAACAGCTATATCCAAACCTAAAAGACTAGATAAATATCTACCAGATAATTTAGTAGCTAAAATATACTTTATAGACCACTATATGTATACAAAAAAAGAATTACAAGCTCTTGTAAAAAAACATAATGCAACATCTATTTTAACAACACAAAAAGATATGGTAAAAATGCAAAAGTTTGGAATTCCTCTATCTATACTAGATTTGCATGTTGATATAAATTCTGATATTAAAGATAAAGTAAACACATTTTTAGCAAATTTTAGATAAAATGCCCTTTTTATAAAGGACTAAATTGTGGAAAAAAAAATTCATCAAGTAAAAACTCTATTAGATGCTTTACCATATATAAAAACATTTAAGAAAAAAACTATTGTTATCAAATATGGTGGTTCAGCACAAATAAATAGTGTACTTAAAGATAGATTTGCTCAAGATATCATACTACTTTACCTTGTAGGTCTGCGACCTATTATAGTTCATGGTGGCGGTAAAAAAATCAACGATATGCTTGATAAACTAGATATTAATAGTGAATTTAAAGATGGATTTAGAGTTACAAATGCACAAGTAATGGAAGTTGCAGAAATGGTCCTTAGTGGCAATATAAATAAAGAGATTACAACACTCCTAAACCATCACGGTGGAAAAGCTATTGGTATAACAGGAAAAGATGCAAACTTCATAAAAGCAAAACCATTAAAAAATGGTAAATATGGTTTTGTAGGAAAAATTACAAAAGTAGATAAAAAAGTTCTTAAAAACCTGCTAAAAGAGGGTTTTATACCAGTTATAGCTCCCATAGCATCTGGAGATGATGCAACTCATGCGGGATACAATATAAATGCAGATTTATGTGCTAGTAAAATTGCAGCAGCAGTTAAAGCAGAAAAAATTATCTTTTTAACTGATACAAAAGGCATACTAAATAAAGATGGCCAACTCATAACAACACTTGATAAAAAAGAAGTTGAAAGATTGAAACAAAATGAAACAATAACAGGAGGTATGCTTCCAAAAGTAGATGCCTGTTTAGAAGCTCTTAAGGGTGGAGTTAAAAGTGCCCAAATTATAGATGGTAGAGTAGAACATTCCATATTACTTGAACTATTTACAAGTGATGGAATTGGAACAATGATAAAGGAAAAAATTTAATTATGTTTATAGAGACTAGAGGAAATGACAATAAAAGAGATGAAAAAGTAGAATTTTCATATGCAATAATGAATCCAAGTGCTAGTTTTGGAGGACTTTATGTACCTGAAAATTTACCAAAAATAGATTTAGAATTTTTGCAATTAGCTACTAAAAAAAGTTATAAACAAATCACACTTGATATACTTGAACTTTTCAATATTGATATAGAAAAATCTGTCTTAGAAAAATCTGTTAGCTTATATGATAATTTTGATAATAAAGAGAATCCAGTACCATTAAAACAAATAAAAAATGATCTCTTTGTAAATGAACTTTATCATGGACCAACAAGAGCCTTTAAAGATATGGCTCTTCAACCTTTTGGTCATATACTCTCTAGTGTTGCACAAAAACAGAAACAAGACTATCTTATCTTAGCTGCTACAAGTGGTGACACAGGACCTGCTACACTAGATACATTTGCAAACAAAGAAAATATAAAAGTAGCTTGCTTATATCCAAGTGGAGGAACAAGTGATGTACAACGTCTCCAAATGGTAACAGAAGAAGGGGAAAATCTAAAAGTAATAGGGATAGAAGGTAACTTCGATGATGCACAAAATGCACTAAAAACTCTTTTAGCTTCACAAACTTTTAAAGATGAATTAGAAAAGTCAAATATAAAATTAAGTGCAGCAAACTCTGTAAACTTTGGACGTATTATATTTCAGATTATTTACCATATTTTTGGATATGTTTCACTAGTAAAACAGAATCGTATAAGCCTTGGTGAGAGTTTTTACCAAATAGTACCAAGTGGAAACTTTGGAAATGCTCTTGGTGCATATTATGCTAAAAAGATGGGACTTCCAATAGAAAAAATCTTAATTGCATCAAATATCAACAATATTCTTACAGATTTAATCACAAAAGGTGAGTATGACTTAAGAGATAGAGAACTACTTCTTACAACAAGTCCTGCAATGGATATCTTGATCTCTTCAAATGTAGAAAGAGTTCTATTTGATAAGTATGGTGCTAGTAGATGTAAAGAGCTAATGGAAGATTTAAAGTCAAATAAATACTACAAATTGAGTAGTGATGAACTCAAAGCTCTTCAAGAAGATTTTAGTGCAGTTTACTGTGATGATGAGTTTGCAAAAGATACTATAAGAGAGTTTGCAGGTGAAAACTATATAATGGATCCACATA
>Ga0256837_1001400_pt1 | contig 16698 bp, 17 predicted proteins | sample 4562384metaG_FD_185976 | JGI IMG/M metagenome (GOLD analysis project Ga0256837, IMG submission 185976) | Hydrothermal vent microbial communities from Guaymas Basin, Mexico - 4561-384 | ecosystem: Environmental > Aquatic > Marine > Hydrothermal vents | place: Mexico: Guaymas Basin | collected...
AACGCCTGGTACCCATTCCGAACCCAGAAGCTAAGCCTCTCATCGCTGATAATACTGCACCTTTCAGGTGTGGGAATGTAGGTCGCTGCCTAGTTGATCAGTTACTTTCTTTCTTTTTATTCTCTTTTTTATTTTAACTTTACTTATAAACTTTACATTATATATAAATCTTGTAACACTTTTGTAATACATTTATGATAGATATGTTACAAATATGCACAATATTATTTTTTTATCACATTTCTTTTAATTTCTATAATATCTCTTTTTTATTTAATATATATTAGTTTTATTTATATATGTAGCTTATTTGATACTTTAATTAGATATACAAATAATAAACTATTGATATTGTAATAATAGTCCCTTTTTTCATATTAAATATAAGTTTTTTTAATTTTTAAACTTATTAGATTAAGATTTTATTAATTTTTTATCACATATAATACAAGCAGTCGAAATAGCTTTTGCTATCTCAAAATTTTGATATTACTCTGAGGAGAGAAAATGAAAAAAACAATTAAATTAGCAGTTGTAGCTGCTTTAGCTTTAGGTGCTACTTCAGCATTTGCGACAAATGGTTCTAATATGATTTCAACAGGCGCTAAAGCGGCTGGTATGGGTGGTGTAGGTATAGCATTTAATCATGGTGCTGAATCAACATTGTCAAATCCGGCATTAATTACTAATGTGAAGGATACTGAAATATCTTTTGGTGGTACTTTATTTATGCCGGATGTAAGTACTGATGGAGGTTCTGCTGGTCAAAGATCTGATGATAGTGATGCTGATACAAATGTAATTCCTACCGTAGCAGTTGCTAGTAAAATTACTGATAATTTTTATATTGGTGTTGGCATGTGGGGAACTGCGGGTATGGGTGTTGATTACCAAGATTCTACAAATCCTGGAACAATGCAAATGGTAACAAATCTTCAGTTGATGCAATTTGGTGTTCCTTTAGCATATAAGATAAATAATTTTAGTATTGCCGTAACTCCTATTCTTCAATATGGTTCATTAGATATGGATTTCAATGCAGATATGGATCAAGATGGTACTCCAGAGCATTACGGCGCTGGTGTTGGTCAAGATTTGAAATTTGGTTATAACGTAGGTGTTGCATATGAAATTTCTAATTTTACTATCGGTGCTACATATGTAGGGCAGATTGATATGAAATATAAAGGTCAAACTGTTGAAGAACTATCAACTCCTGCTACTATTGGAGTAGGTATTGCTTATGCATTTGGTAATAATAAGGTTGGATTTGATTATAAACAAATTAAATGGGAAGATGCTAAAGGTTATGAGGATTTTAACTGGGACAACCAAAGTGTATATGCTATAGGTTATGAATATACTCAAGCAAACTGGGCTGCTCGTTTAGGTTATAATTATGCAGAAAATCCAATTCAGGATGCAGGATTAGCAGGTACACAGATTAATATGTTTAATCTTGTTGGTTTCCCTGCAATTGTTGAATCACACATTACTGTTGGTGGTAGTTATACGATTTCAGAGCAAACTTCATTTGATTTAGCATATGTATATTCTCCAGAGTCTTCTGCGAAATTTGATGTTCAAACAGCAGGTGGTGCATCTACAATTGAAACAAAACACTCTCAATCAGCTGTTAGTGCTCAGGTTAACTTTAACTTCTAAGTAATTTTCTTTCATGTCGCCTTTTGGCGGCATTTTTTACTCTTCATAAAATGCTTTTTTAAATTTCATTTTTCTGCTTATGTGTGTAATTTACTCTATTGTAGATTGACAGTGTAGGGTTTTGATTGGCCCAGAGTATTGGTCTGGACCTTTGGAAGTTGTATATGTGAGACTATACCATTTGTGCTTGGCGTGTACCCTCTTTTATCTCACCGATAAGGTAAGAATCTTTTGCAGTAGCAAGAACTTTCTCTACATTTGACTCTTCGACAACGAGTATCATTCCAACACCCATATTAAAAGCTCTGAACATTTCATCACGATCTATATGCTTACTCATCAGTTCAAAGATAGGAAGTACTTTAATAGCATCTTTTTGTACCTCTGCCATTAAGTTTTCAGGAAGAACACGAGGAAGGTTTTCAACAATACCACCACCTGTGATGTGTGCCATTGCCACTATCTCGTTTTTTAACTCTTTAAAAGTTTTTACATAGATATTTGTAGGTGTTAAAAGTGTTTCGATAAGAGGTTTTCCATTAAAATCTTCTTCAAATTTCATACCCATTTTTTCAAACAGTACTTTACGTGCAAGTGAAAAGCCGTTTGAATGTAAACCTGAACTTGGAAGGGCTATAAGTTTATGTCCAGCACGAACCAAACTTACTCTATCCATTTCTGATTTTTCAGCAACACCGACAGCAAAACCTGCAAGATCATAATCATCCTCAGAGTACATTCCCGGCATCTCAGCAGTCTCTCCACCAATAAGTGCACACTCACTGCGTTTACACCCCTCAGCGATTCCTGCTACAACATTTGTAGCTACATTGACATCAAGTTTCCCTGTTGCATAGTAATCAAGAAAGAAGCTTGGTGTTCCAAAGTTACAAATAAGGTCGTTGACACACATTGCAACCAAGTCAATACCAACAGTGTTGTGAATACCACTGTCAATTGCCAGTTTGAGTTTTGTACCTACTCCATCAGTCGCAGCAAGCATAACAGGTTCGTTAAATCCTTTTGGAAGTTCGAAGGCACCGGCAAAAGAGCCGATACCACCAAGTACACCAGGGACTTTCGTTGCTTTTACTAGAGGCTTTATATTTTCTACAAAACTATTTCCCGCATCTATATCTACACCGGCATCTTTATAAGAAATTTGACTCATGATTATTCCTGATTTTGAGGTAGATCACATTTTTTTGTGATAATGCAGAGTGGGCAGAAGTTTGTAATTCCTGCGATAAGAGGGATTATTCCTAAATAGAACCAAATAATACCAGTAATAACACCAGCAGCAATTAATGCAATACCAAGAATGATACGAAAGACTCTACAAAATTTTCTGATTTTATTAAAATCCATTATATACCTTTAAAGTTTTCGTAATTATATCTTTATTAAGTAAAATTAATCCTAATATGCTAAAATCACTTCCAATAAATATAGAGGAAACTATGAAATGAAAGAATTTATCTACAATGAGATGATGGTACATGTTCCACTCTGTACACATAAAGAGCCAAAAAATGTTCTTATAATCAGCTCAAACGCAGCAGGACTGGTTGCTGAAGTACAAAAATATATGGAAGATATTAGCTGTGATGTTATCTCTGCTGAGATAAATCTGCTTCGTGAGGCAAAAGATGATGCTTATGATGTAGTTATCTCTGAACTAGAGAATGATGCGGCGGTACTGGCACATATTAATCGTGTGTTAACAGAAGAGGGTTTGGTTGTAGTAAGACATCCTGATTTAGATGATATTGAAGCAAACAAAAATATTATGCAAATTTTAGGTAAATATGCAAAAATAGTAATGCCGTATAACCTTGGAAACTGTACAACGGCACTTTTAGCTTCAAAAGAGTACCATCCGACTGCAGATATTATACTGAATCGTGCAGATTTACTTGATGGACTTGAGTATTATAACTCTGATGTACACCCTGCTGCGTTTGCTATGGGGAATTACATCAAAAAAGAGTACTTGGGCGTTATTAAAAACTAATGGCGTACAAATACGCTATAGCTTTAACCGGGAGTATTGCCACAGGTAAAAGTACAGTTGCCTCTTTGCTGGCTCTTAACGGTATGCGTGTTATTGATGCGGATACGATTTCACATGAAATTCTAGATGCATCGGCCTCTTGGGTTGCACAAACTTTTGGTGATGAATTTCTTAGTAATGGCTCAAAAGTAAATCGTCCAAAGTTGGGAGAGTATATTTTTTCTCATCCCAAGGCAAAAAAAACTCTAGAAGAGTATCTACATCCTAAAATAAAAGCTGAAATAGAAAAACGCAGTGAGAAACAAGATAGTTTTAAATTTCCTTACCTTATAGATATTCCACTTTTTTTTGAAAACAGCAATTATGATATAAAAGATAGTGTTGTAGTTTATACTCCAAAAGAGATACAATTGGAGCGTTTCATGAAACGCAATGGTTACAGTGAAGAAGAGTCTTTGAAACGAATAGCGACACAGTTGCCAATTGATGAAAAAAGAGAGAGGGCTACCTGGGTAATTGATAACTCTAAGAACTTAAAGCATCTCCAAAATGAGGTAGAGTCTTTTGTAGAGAAAATCAAGGAGATATACTTATGAATATAGCAAAATATAGTGCAAACGGTAATGATTTTGTGATTTTTCACTCTGATAGTAAAGTTGATAGAACAGAGTTGGCTAAAATACTTTGTCATCGTCAAGATGGGATAGGGGCAGACGGACTCATTGTTTTACTGCCAAATGAAAAAAAAGCCGGTGAGTATGATTTTGAGTGGCAGTTCTATAATTCTGATGGCTCACATGCTGATATGTGCGGCAACGGAAGCCGTGCTTGTGCCCATTATGCTTACAATAACAGTATCGCTCCAAAAGAGATGAAGTTCTTAACGGGTGCAGGTATTATCGGTGCTAGAGTTGAAGAGAACACCCCAAAACGTGCTATGGTAGAGAGTGAACTTACACCTCCTGTAGTTATTGATGAGAAGATAGAGTTTAACGGGCATAACTGGTGGCTGATCAATACCGGTGTGCCTCACCTGGTACGATATACAAAGAATATTGAAGAGTTTGATGAAGAGGAAGCAAGAGAGCTTCGTTATGTATATAATGCAAATGTAAATGTTATGCATATAGAAGAGGGAAATCTCAGAGTAAGAACCTATGAACGCGGTGTTGAAGCAGAAACATTAGCATGCGGTACGGGAATGTCTGCCTGTTTTTACAGAGCTTACAAAGAGGGAAAAGTTACAAACAGTATAGAGGTTTATCCGACAAGCGGAGATACGCTATACCTTGGAGTCAATGAAAAAACGATTACGTTTACAGGAAGAGTGAAAAAAACTTTTGAAACCGTGTGGGAGGATTGAGCAGAGGCTTTATAAGCCTGCTGCTTCAACTATTTTAGCTTGATGGTCAGCGATAAGAGGTTCAATGATCTCATCCATTAATCCACCGCTCATAATCTCATTTAAACGGTAAAGTGTTAAATTGATCCTATGGTCGCTAATACGGTTTTGAGGATAGTTGTAGGTTCTAATGCGCCCACTTCTATCTCCTGTTCCAACCTGAGCAGCACGTTCTGCTGCATTTTCTGATTGTTGCTCCTGCATCTGTAGGTCATAGAGTCTGGCTTTGAGTACTTTCATCGCTTTTTCTCTATTTTTATGTTGTGACTTTTGATCTTGGTTGGTTACAACAAGACCCGTCGGAAGATGGGTAATCCGAACAGCTGAGTCAGTTGTATTTACAGACTGCCCTCCACATCCGGATGAACGCATAACATCAATTTTTAGATCATTATCATTAATCTCAATTTCAACATCATCAACTTCAGGCATAACTGCAACTGTAATAGCTGAAGTATGCACACGTCCTTGAGACTCTGTTGCCGGAACACGTTGTACACGGTGTGTCCCACCTTCATATTTCAACCTGCTATAAACCTGTTCACCTTTGATAAGAGCTGTTACCTCTTTGTATCCACCTGCTTCAGACGGGGAAGTAGAGATGATTTCGATTTTCCAGCCTCTTAGATCTGCATATCTTGTATAGGCGTCAAATAGGTCACCTACAAAAATAGCTGCTTCATCTCCACCTGCACCGGCACGAAGCTCTACAATGATATTTCTATCATCATTAGGATCTTTAGGAAGTAGAAGCATCTTTATCTCTTCTTCAATAAGAGGCTTTTGAGGCTCAAGTTCTTTGAGCTCCTCTTTTGCCATTTCTCCCATTTCAGAATCGCTAAGCATCTCTTTTGTATCTGCAATATCTTGAATAAGTGTATGATACTCTTTTGCTTTTTCTACGATTGGTAAAAGTGAAGATTGTTCTTTGGAGAGGTCTGTCATCCGTTTGATGTCAGAAGTGATATCAGGTGAACTTAGCAAATTGCTAAGTTCATTGTAGCGGTTGATAAACGGTGTAAGTTTATCTGCTAACATAAGTAGCTGACCTTATATTGCGTTTACAGATTTGTGTAGACGGCTTACTTTTCTAGCTGCAGTTTCTTTTTTAAGAATACCTTTGCTTACGAATTTGTGAAGTTGTTGGTTAGCAATTTTAAATGCTGCTTGTGCTTCTTCTTTGTTTCCAGCTTCTACTGCTGTATTTACTGCTTTTACGATGTTCTTAAGACGAGTTCTGTAAAAACGGTTACGTTCTGTACGAACGATTGTTTGACGAATTCTCTTAATTGATGACTTGTGATTTGCCATTTTAGTCCTTTTTGGAATTTTAAGTGCGCAATAATAGCTTAAAGATAATTAAAATTAAGTTAAAGACAAGCTAAAAATCAATTTTTCATCAAAAGATGGATAATTAAAATGTATTTATGTTAAAATATGACAATTTAAAATTTGGGTGAAACTATGAAATTATTTGGTACAGATGGTGTGAGAGGTGAAGCAGGTTCATTTTTAACTGCAGGTTTAGCAATGCGCGTTGCAATGGCGGCCGGTATATATTTTAGAGAAAATTCAGTAAATAATAGAATCCTTGTGGGTAAAGATACAAGAATAAGCGGATATATGATTGAGAATGCAATTGTAGCCGGACTGACTGCAACAGGATATGATGTAATCCAAATAGGACCAATGCCTACACCTGCCATTGCGTTTATTACTGAAAATATGCGCTGTGATGCCGGTATTATGATCAGTGCTTCTCACAACTCTTTTGAGGATAACGGAATAAAATTCTTTGATGGTGACGGGAACAAACTCTCTGAAGAGATTGAACAAAGAATTGAAGATATTGCAAATGATTCTGAAGCGATTCTTGAAGGGCAGGTAACTGCTACTGCAATAGGTAAAGCAAAACGTATTGATGATGTGATAGGACGCTATATTGTTCAGCTTAAAAACTCTTTTCCTCTGAATCTTTCATTGCATGGAGTAAGAATCGTGCTGGATACTGCAAACGGTGCTGCTTATAAGGTAGGCCCAACAGTTTTAGAAGAACTTGGTGCGGATATTGTAGTACTAAACAATACTCCAAACGGATACAATATTAATGAAAACTGTGGCGCATTGCATCCAAAAGAGTTGGGTGAGAATGTACTGAAATACCGTGCAGATATTGGAATTGCACTTGATGGAGATGCTGACAGGATTGTAGTAGTAGATGAGAAAGGTGAGATAGTCGATGGTGATCATCTTCTTGGAGCACTGGGTGTTTATATGCACAAGGAAGGAAAACTTACGGGTAATGGAATTGTTGCTACTGTAATGAGTAATCAGGGGCTTGAAGATTATGTAAAACAAAATGGTCTTAAACTGTATCGTTCTAATGTTGGTGATAAGTATGTTCTTGAAGTGATGCGAGAAAAAGGGATTAATTTCGGAGGAGAGCAGAGTGGTCATATTATTGTGAATGATTTTGCAAAAACAGGAGATGGACTTGTAAGCGCACTGCAGATTTTGGCTCTTTTGATTAAGACTAAAAAAAGTGCTTCCCAAGCGTTACGTCCATTTAAACTCTACCCTCAAAAGCTAACAAATATTAAGGTAAAAGTTAAAAAGCCTTTAGAAAAGATAGCAGGTTTGAATGAAAAGCTGGCAGAGATAGAGAGTAATAATATGCGTCACCTTGTACGATACTCAGGTACAGAAAACAAACTGCGTTTGTTGATAGAGGGAAAGGAAGCAAAGAAAATGAATGCTTCTATGGATGATTTGATATCATTTTTTGAAAAAGCACTTAATGCATAATAAGTCACTGCGTTTAAGTGCAATACTGCTTTTTTCGCTGGCAGGTATCTTTATTGTAGATCAAAATATAAAGTCTCTGTTTGTTGATGGATTCCGTTACTATACAGATTGTATAGATTTAATCTTGGTCTATAACAAGGGTGTCGCATTTTCGATGTTTGCTTTCTTGGCAGAATATTTGAAATATATACAGCTTGTTTTGGTGCTTGGAGTGATGGGATATCTTTTTTATCTTCAAAAACTCTGCTATGCGATGCCCGGGGGTATTTTGCTCGGTGGGGCATTTTCAAATATTTATGACCGCTTTATTCACGGCGGTGTGGTAGATATGGTCTATTGGCATTGTGGGTTTAATTTTGCCGTATTTAATTTTGCCGATGTCATGATTGATTTGGCAGTTGTATGGATACTGATTTTAAACTTTAGACCGAAGCTTTGTAAAAGCTAGACAAAAGCACTTTTTTGGTATTATTGCCCAAAATTATAGTGCTAATACTATGGAATGTAATATAAAGGAAATTGATGGAAATCAAATCAAATAAAATTAATGGTGCGAATGCTGAGATAGAAGCTACAATCTTAAGAGATGAAGTAGATGCTAACATTGAAAAAATTGCTAAACAATTATCAAAAACTGCAAATGTTCAAGGTTTTCGTAAAGGTAAAGTTCCTGTTGCAATAATCAAAAAGCAATATGGTGAAAAACTTGTTGAAGATGCTGAAGCTGAAGCTCTTCGTGAAGTACTTTCAAAAGGTTTGGATGAATTGGGAATTGAGAATGATTCTTTAATCGGAGAGCCTACTATTTCTAAATTTGAGAAAAGTGATGATAAAATCGAAGTTGCTGTAAAAGTAGCAATGCGTCCACAAATTGATTTGGGAGATGTAAAATCTTTTGTACCTGATTTTACAAAACCGGAAGTTACGGATGAAGAAGTAGATGCAAGAATCAAAGAGATTGCTGAAGGTCAAGCTCCTTTGGTTGATATTAAACGCAACCGTAAAATGAAAGAGGGTGATACTGCTGTTATCGACTTTGAAGGTTTTGTTGACGGTGAAGCTTTTGAGGGTGGAAAAGGTGAGAACTTTGAGCTTACACTTGGTTCTGGACAGTTCATCCCAGGTTTTGAAGATCAGCTTGTTGGTGTAAAAAGAGACGAAGAAGTAGAGATCAATGTAACTTTTCCTGAAAACTATGGAAGTGAAGCTTTAGCCGGCAAAGATGCTATGTTTAAAGTAAAAGTGAACGGTGTTAAAGTAAAAGATGAGGTTGTTGTTGATGATGAATTAGCAAAAAAACTACTTCAAGGTGATGAAGACGCGACGGTTGAAAAACTAAAAGCAGAAGTGAAAAAAGCTCTTGAACAAGAGAAGCTTGCAAAACTTTACAACGAAGAGTTAAAACCAAAACTTTTAGAGATATTGGTGGAAAAGATTGATTTTGATCTTCCAGAATTTGTTGTTGAACAAGAGATCGATATGGCAGTGAACAAAAAAGCTTCTGAGATGAGTGAAGATGAGATTAAAGAGCTTCGTGAAAATCCGGATAAACTTACAGAACTTCGTGAAACATTCCGTGATGATGCTGTTAGAAGTGTAAAAGCAACTTTTATTATTGATGCTTTAGCTCAAGATATGGGTGTAAAAGTTGAGGAGCAAGAAGTAATGCAGACTATCTATTTTGAAGCAATGCAAATGGGACAAGATCCTCAAAAAGCGTATGACCACTACAAAGATGCCGGATACCTTCCTGCAATTCAAATGTCAATGGTTGAAGATAGAGTTTTAACAACTCTTTTAAATGAAAAAATAGAAGCATAAACTATGAGTTATATCCCTTATGTAGTTGAAAAAACTGGGCGCGGTGAGCGCTCATACGATATCTATTCACGTCTTTTAAAAGATAGAATTGTAATGTTAAGCGGAGAGGTGAATGATCAGGTTGCTTCTACGATTGTAGCGCAATTCTTATTTCTCGAAGCAGAAGATCCTGAAAAAGATATCTATTTCTACATTAACTCTCCCGGTGGAGTAGTAACGGCAGGAATGGCTATTTTTGACACGATGAATTATATTCGTCCAAATGTAGCGACTATCTGTATAGGACAAGCTGCATCAATGGGTGCATTTCTTTTGAGTTCCGGAGAAAAAGGGAAGCGTTATGCACTGCCACATGCTCGTATTATGATTCATCAACCTCTCGGTGGTGCACAGGGTCAAGCAACTGATATTGCAATTCAGGCCGAAGAGATTCTCCGTATGAAAAAAGAGCTCAATGGTATTTTGGCTAAGAATACAGGACAAAGTGTTAAAACTGTGGAAAAAGATACGGATCGTGATAATTTCATGAGTGCTTATGAAGCGAAAGATTACGGAATGATTGACGAAGTTTTGGTTAAAAACGATAAAGAGTAAGGAGTTACTATGGCAGGTTCATTAAAACGAAGAACTCGAAGAAACATTGATGATATTAGTGATGATTCACAAAAAGTACCTGTCATAAAAGCTCTTGATGATAATAATGTCTCAAGCGATATAGAGATATATGCAAAAGAGGTACTTAATGCACTTATAAGTGACAACCTCCCTCCTACACCAAATAACTTCTCTCTTTACTTTGACAGACTTTTAGAAGATAAAAGTGAGAATTTACGCAAGCAGATTCATGATATGCTTGAGCTTGAAGATAGTAATGATACAGAGACAACTATTGAACTGGAAAAAAGCCTCAAACAGGGTTTCTCATCAATAAAGAACATCCTTAATACGACAGCAAACCTCTATAAAAATATGTCCCTTATGACAAAAATTCTTGAAAAAAGAAAAGAGGAGTTGAGTAAGGATCCTGAAATCAGTGAAGCGATAGGCATAGTTACTATTTTAGAGGGTGATGTCTCTAAGCTGAACTCTATCTTGAAAACACAAAGTGTTCAGATGAAGAACTCTTATGATGAAACAGCAAAGATAGTTAAAAGTGTTGAAAATGAGACAATTTTTGATAACAAATTTGGTGTTTACAACAAACGCTATCTCCTAACAAAAATTGAGCAGGAGATTGAACTTATATCGAAGTTCTCTCATCCGAGCTCTTTAATTATGATTGAACTTTCAAAAACCCTTAAAGTCAGTGTAAAAAATGACAAAGCATTAACACTTATGACCCGTACAATAGCACGGCTTTTACTGAAAACTTCGCGTAGAAGTGATGTTGTTGCCCATTATGGAAATGGAGTTTTTGCAATGCTTTTAAAACACACGGATATTCCAAGTGCAAAAAAAGCGAGTGAAAGACTCTGTGATTTGGTTTCCAATTCAAACTTTTTCTTAGCCGACAGAGAGATACAACTGCGAATATCTATAGGTATTACCGATATTGATACAAAACACTCTGTTGAAGAGATTGTTGTTAGTGCGATGAATGGAATTGAAAAGGCGTATGAGAATAAAAATACAGATTATGCTGTGTCGCTAAGAGCAAAATAGGAAAGTAGAAAATATGCAATTATCCATTGTAGAATATCCAGATAAACGACTTAGAGAGAAATCAAAAGAGGTGAAAAGTTTTGATAAGAAGCTACACAACCTTCTTGATGCAATGCACCCTTTTATGATAGAGACAAACGGTATCGGTCTTGCAGCTATACAGGTGAACTATCCTATTAGGGCATTGATTTTAAATTTGCCAAACGAAGAGGGGGAACAGCCTCCCGAGAACCTTCTTGAAATTATTAATCCTGTTATTACAGATAAATCTGGTGAGACGAGTTATCAAGAGGGGTGCTTGAGTGTTCCTAAGTTTTATGAAGATGTAACACGTTATGAGAAGATAAAACTTAACTATCAAGACAGGCATGGCAATACAAAGAGCCTTGAGGCTGATGACCTGCTTGCCATTGCTATACAGCATGAGATGGACCATCTTGAGGGGATTCTTTTTATTGACCATCTTTCATATTCACGACGTAAAAAGTTTGAAAAAGAGTACAAGCGTATGCTTAAAGAGAGAAAGCAGAAAAAATAATATGACTATTTGACATATTATTCTCTTCTTTTAGGACTCTATGATATTATTTTCTCCAAACAGCCTGGAGGAGAGAGTATGAAAACAGTTCGTTGTGCGACATATGAGGGTGTAGATGCTAAAGTTGTTGATGTAGAGTCAACGCTGACAAAAGGTCTGCCCTCTTTCTCCATAGTAGGTATGGCCTCAACAGCCATTACAGAATCAAAAGAGCGTGTGAAGTCAGCACTGCTGAGTAATGACTACTCTTTTCCTCCAAAAAGAATTACTTTTTTATTGGCTCCTTCAGAACTTGCCAAGTCCGGTTCACAATTTGATTTGAGTATGGCACTTCTTATTCTTCTTAACGGTAATGATGTTGATTTGAGCGATTGGTTTGTTTTTGGAGAGCTGGGTCTTGATGGGAGTGTCAAAGAAAATATTCAGCTCTATCCTCTTATACTCTCTCTTGCAAATCAAGGTTTGATTTCTCAAGCGATTGTGCCCTATGAATCTTTAGATAAACTCTCAAAAATTCCAAATGTGGCATTTTACGGGGTAAAGAATCTCAATGAAGCAGCAGAGATACTTAAAAATCAGAAAGAGAGTTCTCCAAATATTCAAGAGGCAGGTATAGATTATCCTTATTATGAGATTAGCGGAGAGAAATACTACTATATCAAAGAGTATGATGAAGATTTTATAGATGTAAAAGGACAGGAGGTGGCAAAACGTGCCGCACTCATAGCTGCAGCAGGGTTTCACAATATAATCTTTGAAGGAAGCCCCGGATGTGGTAAAAGTATGATAGCAAGCAGACTGCGTTATATCTTACCTCCTATGACATCAAGTGAAATTCTTGATGTAGCAAAACTAGAAGTCTTAGAAGGTTTAGAACCTGCCTTTAAACCAAGAAGAAACTTTAAAAATCCACATCATAGCGCTACAATGGCTAGTATCTTTGGCGGAGGAAGCCGTAACGCGAAAATAGGAGAAGTTGGCCTTGCAAACAACGGCATACTCTTTTTTGATGAACTGCCACACTTTTCCAAAGCTGTTTTAGAGTCCCTTCGTGAGCCGATGCAGGATGCTAAGATACGGATTTCGCGTGTAAATTCAAAAGTAGAGTACCCTGCAAAGTTTTTATTTATCGGGGCGATGAATCCTTGTCCCTGTGGTAATCTGCTGGATGAACATAAAGAGTGCAGATGTAGTGATGTGGAGATACAACGTTATAAAAACCGTCTCTCTGACCCATTTATAGACAGGATTGATTTAAATGTAGTGATGCAGAGTGTAGATGCGGGTGATAAGGCAAGTTACTCCTCAAAAGAGATGCATAAAATGGTAGTAGAGGCACATATTTTTACAAAACAGCGTGGACAGTCGGTACTAAATGCACTACTTAGTGATAAAGAGATAGAGGAGTATTGTATTTTGGACGAGGAGGCAAACGCAGTGCAAAATAGAGCGCAAGAGAGATTTAAACTCTCTTTTAGAAGTATGAAAAAGGTACAAAAAGTCGCAAGAACAATAGCGGACTTGGATAAATCACAAATTATTCAAAAAAGTCACTTACTTGAAGCATTATCTTACAGAAAAAGATAAATAGAGAATTATTAAGTCATATTTAATTTTTATACTATTATAATTTATTAAAATATATGTTATATATAAGGATTTTGTGATGCAGGAGAGAAGAAGAGATTCAAAATGGTTACCTGAAATTTTCTTATTTTTACAGATGATTGCTACATTCCTCTTTAGTTATATAAGTTATGGAATCCTTTTAAATTTTTCTATGCCGCATATTTTATTAATACTCTTTCTTGGAGTAGTAAATGTATTTTATTTTCTAAAGTTTCATACACGCTATTTAGAAGTTAAAAACAGAACAAAATATCTGCGTTATGAATGAGTATCTTAACTCTTTTTGGAAGACCAGTAAAATAATTTTTCCAATTTTTAAAATCTACTCTTTTGAAGCTTAAGTTTTCTAAGATATAATTTTTACAAAAATAAGAGGGGATTTTATGGATTATTTGTTGGATTTACTTTTTGTTTTTGACAAAGAGCTTTCCCAAACGCAGCTCTTAACACCCAAGTATACCACCCATAAAGTTCCCAAAAACCTCTCAACAAAAGAGAAAAAAGAGCGTTTTTTGTACCTTATCGTTCCTCCTGCACTAAATGTTCATAGAGAGTTGATGCAGCGTTACAAAAGAGTTGCACAGGAGATAAAAGAGGGGAAAAAGAGTGCTGAGATAGAGAGTCTGAAAAAAAAGTACGGTGCAACGAGCGATGAAGATCTGCTTGCACGCTTAAAACCACATCCTGTTAGTATCACGCTTGCACAGGCTGCGATGGAGAGCTCATGGGCAACTTCACGATTTTTTAATGAGGCGAACAATGTTTTTGGTATCTGGAGTAGAAATCCAAAAGAGAAGCGTATCGCAGCAGGTGAGCAAAGAGGCGGAAATGTTACAATTTGGCTAAGAAAATTTGATACGATTGATGACTCTATTCGGGCCTATTATGAGCTGATGTCAAAGGGTAAAGCCTATGCAAAATTCCGTAAATTACGTCTGCAGACAGATGACCCTTTTGTTATCACTCAGGGGCTTGAGAAGTATTCTGAAATCGGACAGGCGTATATTGATGAGATAAACAGTGTAATCCGTCATAATAATTTTACAAAGTATGATGACTAAACGCAGAGAGAAGAATTATTTCTTCTCCTATTATACATTATAGTAAGTCGCTTCAGGATGATAGACGACAAGTGCTGATGTTGACTGCTCCGGATGGATCTGAAAGGTCTCACTCAGCTCTATCCCAAACTCTTCAGGTTTAAGCAGATTAAAGAGAGGACGGTTTAGCTCCAAATCAGGACATGCGGCATATCCAAATGAGTAACGGCTTCCTTGATATCTGTTCATTCGAACATCAGCCAGAGTGTTTCCTTCATCTTTGGCAATGTTAAGGTCAAGGCGGATCTGCTTATGTGCTATCTCTGCAAGTGCCTCTGCGAGTTCAACACTCAAGCCGTGAAACTGGTAGTACTCTGTGTAGTTGCCTTCTGCATATATTTCTCTCTCAACTTCAGAGAGTTTTTCACCTGCGCTGACACAAGTAAGAGCTATGACATCATGGCGATCTGCATGAAAGAAGTCACTGAGTGCACGGTGTGGTTTCTTTCTCTGGCGTGGAAATGTAAATACCTCTTCGGCACGGCCTATAATATGCTCAAGTGGTTCACGGTTGGCATCTTCATCTTTGAACCATCCTTCGCTCTCATCAAAAATAAGTAGAGAGTTGTCATCGCTTCTGCACGGCCAGTAACCATAGAGGATGGTAGGCTCAAAGAGCTGCTCATCCAAAAAGCGTTTTTTGAGTTTTTCATATGCCGGCCAGACAACTTCATCAAGCTGTTTTTGGTAAGCCTCTTTGCTCATCCCTTTTGAGGAGTATCCCCAGCGTGATTTAAAAAGAAGTTTATGGTTTATCCACTTAAATGCAAGTTCTACCTGTTGTTGTGTGAGTTTGATCTCACGTCTTCCCCAAAATGGAGGTGTCGGTACAGGTACGTCACGAGAAGGCATTTTGATCTCTTCAAATGGAGGGATGATATACTTTTTTTCCTCTTTTTTCTCGATCTTTGGAGCATCAGGATGGAGATCTGTATCTAAATTACCAGCTTCAATTCTGCTCATGGCTGTTACACCGTCAAAGGCATCCTTACAGTAGAAGATAGGACCGTCATAAGAAGGACGGCAAAAATCATCTATAAAGGCACGAGTAAGAGCTGCACCGCCTAAAAGGACAGGGATTGTGATCCCTTTTTCCTGGAGTGTTTTTAGATTTTCAAGCATTACCTGTGTAGATTTTACCAAAAGTCCGCTCATTCCAAGAGCAGATACATGTCCTTCATCAAGTGTTTGTAAAAATTGATCAAGTTCTACTTTGATGCCAAGGTTTTTGACTTTGTATCCATTGTTTGAGAGGATGATATCTACAAGGTTTTTCCCTACGTCATGTACATCCCCTTTTACTGTTCCTAAAACAAGAGTTGTATCGACCTGTTTGTCTATTTTTGGCAGATATGGGTTAAGATGGTCCACTGTTTTTTTCATGGTCTCGGCTGACTGCAGAACGAAAGGAAGCTGCATCTCTCCTGAACCAAAAAGCTCTCCAACGACCTTCATCGCATCGATTAGGATCTCATTGACTATCACTTCAGGTTTGATCTTGTGACGAGCTTCCTCTACAAGAGGAATCATTCTGTCCTTATCCCCATCCATCAGAAGTTTGGCGATCTTCTCTTCATCGCTCATGGCAAGATATGCTTCATCGACAGCATCATTATCTACAGCCTCTTTTTTGCTGAAGTGCTCAATAAATGTAAAAAGAGCTTCACCGTTTGGTTTACGGTTAAAGATGAGATCGTTACAAATCTCTTGATCCTCTTTTGGAATTTTATTAAGAGGAATGATATGTTTTACGTTGATAATAACTGATGTGAGTCCCGCTTGGACACAGTGGTGCAAGAACATAGAGTTGAGATACGGACGTGCATCTTTATCAAGTCCAAAAGAGATGTTTGAGAGTCCCAGCGTTGTACCGACCTCAGGATGTTTTTTACGCAGAGTACGTATGGCCTCTATGGTGTTGATACCGGCTTCCCAGTACTCTTCATCACCACTTCCGAGTGTAAATGTCAGAACATCAAAGACCAAGTCCTCTTTTTTGATGCCATGACGTTTAGTCGCAAGCTCAATAATCCTCTCGGCAACTGCAAGTTTTTTCTCAACT
>Ga0256837_1001404_pt1 | contig 16680 bp, 15 predicted proteins | sample 4562384metaG_FD_185976 | JGI IMG/M metagenome (GOLD analysis project Ga0256837, IMG submission 185976) | Hydrothermal vent microbial communities from Guaymas Basin, Mexico - 4561-384 | ecosystem: Environmental > Aquatic > Marine > Hydrothermal vents | place: Mexico: Guaymas Basin | collected...
AAAAGCATTTAAACAAGTGAATCCAACTATGATGCTATCGGTTCCTCTTATTATTGAAAAAATATATAAAAATAAAGTATTAGCAAAATTTAACTCTTCATTTATTACAAAAAATCTATATAAAGTCCCTTACTTTAGAAAAAAACTCAACAAAATTGCTGGGAAAAAACTAATGGAAACATTTGGTGGTAAGATGAGATTTTTTGGAATCGGTGGTGCACCACTTTCTCAATATGTTGCAGAGTTTTTATATGAGGCGGATTTTCCTTATGTTATTGGATATGGTCTTACAGAAACAGCACCACTACTGACTGGTGGTACTGTAGTAAACGAAAGAGCTAAGCTTTTCTCAGCTGGTAAGGCTATGCATGGCGTAGAACTTAAAATTATAGATAATGAGATATGTGCAAAAAGTCCTAGTATAATGATGGGTTACTATAAAGATGATGAAAAAACTAAAGAAGTTTTTACAGATGATGGATGGTTATTAACAGGAGACTTAGGTTATATAGATAAAGACAACTATCTTTTTATAAATGGTAGAAGTAAAAATGTAATCATAGGACCAGCTGGTGAAAATATATATCCTGAACAAATCGAAGCTACAATTAATCAAAATAACCTAGTCTTAGACTCACTTGTTATCGAACAAGATTCTAAGCTTGTAGCTCGTATACATTTAGATTATGAACTAATTGACGATATGCTTAAAGCAGATAAACAAGCTGACTCAAAAGTAAGACAAGAGATAGCACAACTTTTAGAAGATATGAGGGTTGAAATAAACACACAGGTTACATCATTTTTTAGAATAACTAAATTTATAGAACAAATTGAGCCTTTTGTGAAAACTCCTACTAAAAAAATAAAAAGATATCTATATACTGACTAAAGGAGATAAACAAATGCCAAAAAAACTTATTAAAATAATGACAACCATAGTTTTTGCACTGATTGGACTTGTTATAGTTATCTTAGGAATTCAACAATCTGACTTTAGTAATATAAAAAAGTATGATAAAAACGATAAAACACCTAGGGAACAGATGATGTCCCCACTTAAAAAAAGTACAGCAAATGCAAGACGCCACAATAGAAATGTAGCTATAACAGGAAATAATATGGCAACGTTAGGTGATTTCAACTTCAATGTAGCTGGTGGAAAAACACTTATTGCAAACATATCTCTCAAATATAAATCTACTCAAAAAGAGAGGGGATGGTTTGAATCAGGAGATACTATAGAAAAAGAAATAATACAAAAAAGTATTTTTTTAAGAGATGCAGCTATCAACACTATGATAGGAAATGATAGAGCTACTATTGATAGTAAAAGACTTCGAAAAGATTTAAAAAAGAATCTAAATGAAACATTAAGATGTGGAGAGATTGAAGAGGTTTATTTTAACAAATTCATACTTCAATAAATCCTATATGGACTTATTGAAATTGTGGTTGTAAAAAAGGTATCACTTGCTTTTTACGACTAAGTACACCATCAAGCCAAACTTGATTATCTTCTAGTTTACAATTAAATGCAGCTTCAACTTTAGAAACATCATCACTTACAACTAAAAGTTGAGAACCCTCTTTCATAATATCTGTTAAAAGAACTATCATAGTGTGAAGACCTTCATCTTCTTTCATAAGCTTCATATCTTTATATATCTCATTTTTTCTATCATTAAGAGCTGAAATATCTATCATCTCAAGTTGATTAACACCAACTTTAACTCCGTTCATCTCAAAAGTTTTATAATCTCTTGTATTTAAGTCTCTTGCACTTGCACCATCAGTAGCAGACTTAACAATAAACATCTCCATAGCTAATGCTCTATAATCCTCAACACCTGCAATAAGTGCTAACTCTTTTACAGCCTTTGTATCAACTTTTGTACAAGTTGGTGATTTAAAAATTACAGTATCACTCAAAATTGCCATCATCATCATTCCCGCTATATCTTTTGGAATATCTACATTATGAGCTTTAAACATCTCATATACTACTGTGTTTGAGCATCCTATTGGACGTATCCAACACTCTAGCGGAGTATCGGTTGTTAAATCACCCAATTTGTGATGATCTACTATACCTAAGATTGTAGCTTCCATAATATCTTTTGGAGCTTGAGCCTTATCTGAAAAATCTATAAGATAAACATTTTCGCCAGCTACTGATGTTTTAAGTTCAGGAGTAGTCCCACCAAACTTGTTTAAAATAAACTCTGTTTCAGCAGAAATATCACCTTGACGAGTAGGGATACAATCTTCACCGAGTTGATTTTTTAAATACGATAAAGATATAGCACCTACAATAGAATCACTATCTGGACTAGTATGACCGAAAATATATGTTGACATTTTATTACCTTATTATTTTATTTTGAAATTATACTTTATTTTTTTCTACTTATGTAAAGCTAACTCTTTTTTTAGATATTCACCAGTAAATGAACCGGTTTTTTCATGATTTGCAGCAACATCTTCTGGAGTACCCTCTGCGATGATTAAACCACCACCAGCACCACCTTCTGGACCCATATCTATGACCCAGTCAGCATTTTTAATCATATCTAGATTATGCTCGATTATAAGCATAGAGTTACCTAGTTCTACAAACTGGTGAAGTACACCTGTTAATCTATCAACATCAGCGAAGTGAAGTCCAGTTGTTGGCTCATCTAAGATGTAAAGTGTTTTACCAGTGTCTTTACGACTTAACTCTTTACTTAACTTGATTCTTTGTGCTTCACCACCTGAGAGTGTTACTGCGTTTTGACCAAGAGTTATGTATCCTAGTCCCACATCTACAAGTGTTTTCATCTTTAAGTGTATCTTTGGAATCGCTTTAAAAAATTCAAATGCTTCATCAACACTCATAGCTAATACATCAGCAATAGTCTTGCCTTTGTAAGATACTTCTAGTGTTTGGTCATTATATCTTTTACCATGACAAGTGTCACACTTCACCATAATATCTGGCAAAAAGTGCATCTCAATTTTTATCTCGCCTTCACCTTGACACTTCTCACATCTTCCACCTTTTACATTAAAAGAAAACCTAGAACTTGTATATCCTCGTATCATTGCCTCTTTTGTTTGTGCAAAAAGATTTCTTATCTCATCCATTACACCTGTGTAAGTTGCAGGATTTGAGCGTGGAGTTCGTCCTATTGGGCTTTGGTCTAGGTATATAACCTTATCTACATTATCAAGTCCAGTTATCTCAACTCCAGCAACTTTATTTACTTTTCTTGCATGGTTTAGTAGCTCCCTTGCAGTTGGTAAAAGTGTTTGAAGCATAAGGGAACTCTTACCGGAACCACTCACACCAGTTATACAAACAAAGTTGTTTAGTGGAATTTTCACAGATAGATTATTGATATTATTTAAGGTTACATTTTTAATCTCTATCTGTTTATCTTGTTTACGTCTGTAAAAGTATTCTATCTGTTTACGTCCATAAAGATAATCAGCCGTAAGAGTTTTAGCTTTTTTCAGTTTATCTAAAGTACCGCTAAACACAACTTCTCCACCAAATTTTCCAGCACCACTTCCAATATCTACAATAAAATCAGCATTTTCAATAGTTTCTTTATCATGTTCAACTACGATAACAGAGTTACCCTTTTCTTGTAAGCTTCTAAGAGTACGAATAAGCTTTAAAGTATCACGCTCATGCAGACCTATACTTGGCTCATCTAAAACATACATCACACCAGTTAAACCAGATCCAATTTGAGAGGCTATACGGATACGTTGTGCTTCACCACCAGAGATACTTCTAGCATCACGACCAAGTGTAATATAACCAAGACCTACATCAAAAAGAAAATAAAGTCTCTCTCTAATCTCATTTAAAATAGGTTTTGCAACTTGAGTATTTTGAGCATCCATATATGAAAAATTATCTTCATTTGCAAAGAATTCATAAGTTTTTGTAATTGGCATAACTAAAAGTTCAGATATACCCTTACCTGCAACCCTAACAGCTAAAGACTCAACTTTTAGTCTATTTGACTCACAAATATTACAAACCTTTTCACTCATATAGTCAGCTAACTCTTTTTCATCTTTTAACATATCATAAGCTATACGAATAATCCCTGGCCAGATACGCTTTACTTCATGATTTTTCCAAAGAAAACTAACTTCATCTATATTTCCATGAAGTATAGCTTTTTGCTGATGCTCTGGAAGTTCTGAGTATGGAGTAGTTATACTTATCTTATTATGCGCACAAAAGCCCTTTAAAAAAGTAAAGTAATAACCCTTGTTAAAACCATATACAATTTTTACGGCACCCTTCTCCACAGATAGATCTCTATCTATAATTTTTTCAACATCAAGTGCATAACGAAGTCCTAGACCATCACACTCTTGGCAAGCTCCTTTTGGTGAATTGAACGAAAAAGACAAAGGTTCAAGTGGATCAAAACTTATCTTACAATCAAAACAAGCATTATGCTCACTATAATGGATTTGAGACTGCTTTAAGTCAAGTTCTTTATGATTTAGTATATCTATCTCTAATTCACCATAACTCTCTTTTAAAGCTTTCTCAACATCTGCTGCGATTCTTTCTTTATTTTCTTCTTTTACCACTACCCTGTCTATTACAACTTTGATAGTATGTTTTTTAGTCTTTGATAACTCTATTTCATCATCAAGTCTAACCATTACACCATCTATCATTGCACGAACATAACCCTTATGCACAAGTGATTCAAGCATATCTGAATATGAACCTTTTTTATCACGCACAAGTGGAGCAAGTAGTACAAGCTTTGCACCTTCAGGAAGCTTTGCTACCTCGCCGATAATATCTGAAGCAGACATTTGAGAGATAACTTTTTTACATTTATGACAGTGCTGAATCCCAACACGAGCATAAAGAAGTCTAAAGTAGTCATATATCTCTGTAATTGTTCCAACAGTTGAACGAGGATTTTTTGAAGTTGTTTTTTGATCTATTGCAATTGCAGGAGTAAGTCCCTCTATTTTATCAACATCAGGCTTACCAACACGGTCAAGGAATTGTCTTGCATAAGAGCTTAGAGACTCCATATAACGACGTTGACCCTCTGCATAAAGTGTATCAAAAGCCAGTGTTGATTTACCACTTCCACTAAGCCCTGTCATAACGATTAGTTCATTTTTTGGTAGTGTTAAATTTATATTTTTTAAATTATTTTCTCTTGCACCAGTTATAACGATTACATCTTTTTTCTTCATTAAAATACCCTATTTATTAAATATACAACTATTAGAAAGTAAAAACCAACTAAAAGTTTTTTTTGCAAGATTTCACTAACCTTGTCTTTTAAAATTATCCCAATATATACACCAAGTAATGATGCTAAACCTATTGTAACTCCACTTTTAAAATCCATATATCCACTAAGATAGTGAGATATTAAACCAGAGACAGAAGAAAACACAACAAAAAACAAACCAGCTGAGATAGCCTTTTTTAATTCTACATGTAAAAAACCAACTAAAATTGGTACAAGTAAAATACTTCCACCAACTCCAATAAGCATACTTAGAGTCCCTAAAACTAAACCTATCAAAAACAGAACTATTTTATTTAACTCTTTTTGCTCAACATTTTGCTTAGTTTTAAAAAACATTCTAGCTAATGCAAAAGATGCAAAAGCTAAAAAAATCATCTCTAAAGTTTTATCACTTAAACTCGAAGCTATAATTCCAGAAAAAAGAGCACCACAAAAACCACCAAGTCCTATAATTAAGACCATAGAAACATCTAGTGTGCCTTTTTTATTATTAATATAACTTCCATAAATTGATGAAAAAACCATCTGAATAACAGATATACCAATAGCTATTTTGGTTTCATATCCTAACATCAACAATAATGGAATAAGTATAGTACCACCACCTATGCCAAAGAAGCCAGATAAACCACCAACACTAATACCTAAAAAAATCAATTCTATCATTTGCGAATTATACTCAATATACTCTTTAGACTAGTTGTATAAAGCACAATAACTGCTAGTTTAATTTTATTTTGATTTATTTGCAGTATAATGATTAACTATTAAAGGGGTAATTTATGTTAGAACCAATAATTGTAGCTGCTGAAAATTTTTGTATCCATCAACTAAGAGTTAAACATAAACTTAGTGATGAACTTACGCAAACTAGAACACTTATTGCTTATATTGACATAGAAACATCTGATTCTATTAAACATCGAGTCTATTTGGCTGCACAAGAGAATTTTATACAGAGAGTCTCTATGCTTTATCTAGAAGAGGATGAAAGTGATAAAGAGACCCTAACTGATATGATACTAGAACTAGCTAACTTAGTTATTGGTAGCGCTAAAGTCTTAGCAGAGGAAGAAGATAAGAACCCTTTTACAATTTCTACACCTAACTTTGAGAAATTAGACATATTTGATTATGAGTATGATCAAAGTAAGGTTATAAGTGTTGAAAATGACGAGATGATTCTTGCAATCAAGGAACTATAGTGAAGAAAAAAAACCAACATAATTTTGGAGAGCCTCAAAAAGAATATGATGCTGAAAAAGAATTATCATGGATGAACTACTCAGGACTTCTAGATATGGAAGTTGAGTTTGTTTCAGATTTAGGTGAAACAGAACTAACAATTAGTGAAATTTTAAAGCTTACAAAAGGTTCTATTGTAGATTTGATGAAACCTGCGGGTGAAAGTGTTGAGTCTTATGTAAATGGACGCATACTTGGGAAGGGTGAGGTTATGGTTTATGAAAAAAACCTTGCTATTCGTATAAATGAGATTTTAGACTCATCTGCTGTACTATATCACCTATCTAAAGAGAGACTATGATAAAACTCTTTGTTACTCTTATTTTACTCTCTTATACACTTTATGCCTCAAAGATTTTAAGTTACAACATTTATGACAGAACAGAGAGAGTCGATGTAATGATCACTTTTGATACACCTTATGCCGGTGTAATAAAACAAAGTATCAATGCTTCAACAATATCTATAAAACTTTACAATGCTTCTATAGAATCAGCAAAACTAAAGCAATTATCATCTAGATTTATTCGATCTCTTAGTATAACACCAATGTCTGGATTTACAAAAATAGTTGTATCGGTATCGCCAGGAGTTAGACTTATCGCCTCAAAAACATCTGATTCTTATGGTTTAAGACTTAGATTTACAAAAAAAGTTGCCTCATCAAAAAATAAACAACTTAATAAACAAACGGATACAGAATCATTAACTCTTCCAACTAAAAAAAGTGATGATATAGCTCAAAGTTACTATGTAGTTATAGCTATATTAATAATTGGAATACTTATACTTTTATTTGTTAAAAAAAGAGTGACACCAAGTGAGTTTAAAAAACAAAAGAAAGCTCTAAATAAAGGTGGTTCCTCATGGCTTTTTAAAGAAACTCAAGAGGAATCAGATAGTAATGTTAATATAAGGTTCCAAAAGTCTATTGATGAGAAGAATAGTGTAGTTATGCTTGATTTTTCAGGGCAAAGTTATCTTGTTATGATGGGTACTTCAAATGTACTGCTAGATCGATTTACAGATAATAAACCAGAATCCCAAGAAGATTTCAATACAATACTTCAAAGCAGACATAAAGAGCTAGATAATTTTTTGAATCCCAAGACAAAGACTAAAGAAGAGATTAAAAAACCTATAGATGCATACAAAGAAAGAGCTTCATCATCTATATCTTGGGATGTTTAGCTTTTTTTACTATCCATTATAAATCTATCTTTTAAAAGTTTTTTTATTACTTTAATATTTGAGAGATTTAGCTCATAGCTATTATCCATCATCTTATTTGTATGATAAACCTCAGTAACCGTTATACCAAATGGGTCTTTTTTCTCTTTAACGACACTTCCATTATCATTAAATGAATAAAGGTAAAGACTTTTACGAGTTTTTTGAATATAGTAAGTTACCACAATTTCATTTGAGTGCTTTTTTTCAATAGCTACAATAACTCTTTGTTTTTCATCATACTCTTTTTCATCTAAGTTTAGTATAGATTTAACCTCTTCTATACTAGTATATCCTATATAAAATTTATTATATAAATCTTGATAACGTTGTACTTTAGGACTCATCAAAAAGTTCATATCCAATATATGTTTTTTATGACTTCTAATAGTTTTAGTGATCCAAGACATCGTGTTATAGTATCTAAATGGGTGAAGCTTTAAACTATGAGCTTCTATCATTTTAGGCGATTTAAGCATCTCTTTTCTTAAAAGCTTAGGTCTATTCTCATCTACTATAAAATCAAGAACATCTCTTGCTGAATATTCTCTTGTAAACCATACGGTACAGTAATCAGGAAACTGTTTAACACCAGTTGCACCTTCATTTAGGATAATAAGTGCTTTTATCTCATAGTTTGGAAATATTATCTCTAGTAGGGCTTTTTTCTTTCTCAGCCTTTTTCTTAATTTTAAAACAGATTTAACAAGAGTCATCTCTACAAAGTATAGTTCATTATTTTTAGTAATAAACATAGCATCAAATTCAGAAATTTCTCTACTCTTAGTCCTATATACAATTTGCTGTTTTTCACTTATAGAAAGAGTATTTGCGTAAGCTTTCTCTTTTTCCTGGTGAAAACCTTTTAGAACAAACTTTTCAATCTCATCATTATCTACAGCATATCGTAACAGCTTTTCATAAAGAAAATTTTCAAATACTTCACCCTCAAAAGAGCGGTATGAACTTAAAAACATCGGGTCATCTTTATCGATACCCTTATTTATTAGAGATAACAAATGTTTAACATTATAATCATAGTGATAAAGATTATCTGATATATCACCATTATTTAAATCTCTAATTGAGCTGCTTATTTCTAGCAAATTATCTCGCTTGTACTAAAGAAGTCATTTATCACAGTGCGGTATTCTTGTATATCATTTATACTGTTTACACTGTTTCTAAGTGCTGAAGCACCTCTATAACCTTTAGAGTAAGTATGTGTATGTTTTCTAAACATAGCAACTCCATATTGCCCATAAAACTCTATCATTTTATCAAAGTGCTCCATGATTATAGCGTGTTTTATGTTATTGTCAATATCTGAACTACCAGTTTTAAGTTGATGGAATATCCAAGGTGCACCAACAGCACCCCTACCAATCATAACTCCATCAGCTCCAGTATGCTCTAGCACCCACTGAGCTTTCTCATAAGAATCAATATCTCCGTTTGCAATAACGGGAATATTTATAGCTTTTTTTATCTCTGCTATTGCGTCATAATCAACGGGTGCTTTAAACTTTCCTGCACGAGTACGACCATGCACTGCTAAAAAGTCAGCACCAGAGTCCTCTACAAGTTTTGCTATATCTATATGGTTTTTTTCTTCAAAACCTAGTCTAATCTTTACTGTAGTTAATGATTTATTTGAAGTATCTTTTATAGTTCGGATAATACCACCCATAAGTGGTAAATTCAGCAATAATGAACTTCCACTTCCATGACCTACAACTTTTGGAACTGGACAACCACAGTTTAAATCAATAATATCAATACCGTCATACTCGTTTAAAACTTCAACAGCTCGTTTAGCCATGTCAATTTCAGAAGCTGATATTTGAACAGAGTAAGGGTCTTCATTTGGAGATTTTTCTAACATATGTAGAGTTTTTGTGGAACCATGAGCGAGTGCATTTGAACTAAGCATCTCAGAAACAGTTAAGTCTGCACCAAACTTTTTAACAACGGAACGGAACGGAAGGTCTGTGAAGCCCGCTAAAGGGGCTAATACATAAAGAGGTGTATCAAATGATAGTTTGTCTAACATCTACAAAAACATATGTATATCGAAATGCTTACCACTCTCTCTTAAGGCACTATATGCTTTAAAGTGTGAGTATTCACCATCAGACGAGTTTTCAAGTATCTCATTTGCTGGAGCTATCATCTCTAAATCAAATAGCGTATATAAGTAAGCATCTATAACTATCTCATCTGCTTCACTCATAGTTTCAAATAGTTTAATTCTTTGATCCGGAACCATTGTTTTTGCTAAAAGATGTGACGCATGTATATAATCTTGTGCATTTAAGTCTAAACCACTAAACAGTGAAATTAAATCATCATTTGACATCTCTATAGTATTTTCAGCTGCATTAATTCTTGAAAGAATTACAAAAAGTGCTTCTTTTGTCATAGACTTGTTATATTTTTGAATATCTTTAATTGAAGCAGTTGCTACAAAGTCAACATAAACCTCTTTAGCTAAAGACTCATCATATTTTTCTAAATGACCAAGTATGCCCTCAGCAGAGATTCCACCAGTTTTATAACGGTTTCTCTCATTTTGTATAGCTAGTTCATTGTATGATGGTAAGTTATATTTTTTCAAATCAGCAACTTCACCATTTTTTACAGTCTCTATACACTTAAGTACAGCAGAAATTTTTTCATCTTTTATATCGCTATCAAGATTATGATTTGCTAAAATAGTTGAGTTATCTACTAGTGAACCAAGTAGTTGATAACGCTCAGTTTTAAATGTATGTACACGATCTTTTTTACCAAGATAAGCATCAACAATAGAGTCTATCATCTTTTCATAATCTTTTTCATACTTACGTAATTTTAAACTACCCAAAAGTGAGTAAAATGCCATATGAGCTACACTAGCTATATACAATAAAACAAGAGGCACTACTACCCATAATGATATTGGCAATGCTGGTAATGGAATACCGAAAAAGTCCAGTGTCATAACATCTTGTGTTACAAGTTGGTGTACATACCCACCAACCAAAGCTATTAATATTAATGCTGCTACTGTGTATCTTTTTATATACATAAAGACCCCTTAATTTAATTAGATTTTTCTACTATTTCTCTACAATCAATACAATATATTGCATGTGGCTTAACTTTTAGTCTTTGAAAACCAATAGGGTCTTCACACATTTCACATATACCATAATCACCATTAGATATTTTACCTAAAGTAATATTGATCTCTCTTAGCTCTTTCTCTTGTTGTTGAACTATTGCACTCTCAACCATAGAGTTATTATTTACAGAGGCATGGTCGCCCTCATCATTTAACTCTAAACCATTTAACTGATTTAGTTCATCGTTAACACCATTTATATTTTTAGCTATTTGCTCTTTTCTACTCTCTAAAATCTCTTTAAAGTAGCTTAGTTCACTTGTTTGCACTTATATCCCTCTAATCTTTACTTATGATATGGATGGTTACTCAAAATAGAAAAACCTCTATAAATCTGCTCAAGCAAAACAGCCTTAGCAATTTTATGACTCATAGTTAATTTTCCTAAGCTTATAACAGCATCACTTTTTTTCAAAAATGATTCCTCAAAGCCATAAGCTCCACCAATAAAAAATTTAATCGCAATTTTACCATCTAATAGCTTACTAAATTCATAAGAATCGATTAATTTTCCATCAGGATGTAAAGTTATGTTAAAACCTTTACTTATATATGGATCTAGTATCTTTGTATATGCCTGCTGTGAGGCATTTGATGATATAGTGTGTGCTTTTGTTACATCTTTGTTAAAAAGTTCAATATCGTTGAGTTTTGCGAAACGAGAACTCATTTTTATTAACTCTTTATATAAAGGATCATAAGTTGAACGCTCTTTTTTAGCAATTGAGATAATATCTATATTCATTTTAAAAGTCCACTACCTATAACATGATACTCAATATGAGAAAACTTATCATCAAGTTTTACACCGCCAATAGCTGCTACTAAATGTTTTGATTTTGAGGCGATAGAGTCCAATTTTTTACCAAGTATAGTACTCACATCTGTTTTTGTAGATGTAGCCCTATATGCACCTAAACCTATATAGTTTAAGTCCATATTATTAGCTTCTATGACTTCGGTTTCATTATGCGTTGAGATACCAAGAAGTTTGTCTTTACCAACTACATCACGCAATATTTTCACAGCTTTAAATACATCTTCATCAATAAGTTTTAAATCCTCTTGACCAACATGTACGCCATCACAAAACTCTACAAGTTCATAAGCATCATTAACAATTAAAAATCCATCATAATGTTGTCTAATTTTAATAAGTTGCTGCTTTATAAAAGTAATATCTGCTGTTTTATTTCGATATTGAATTATTTTTGCATCTTTACTATTTGCTAATTCAATGAACTCATTGAGAGTTATATTATTTTTATCTAATAAATCTTGATCACAAAGAGCGTAAAGATTCATATTTAAAGTTTACGCAACTTTAAGAAGTGTAAAAAGGTCAGAAAGTGTTTTTTTTAGGTTATTACGATTAACCACCATATCTATAGAACCTTTTTCAAGTAAAAATTCAGCTCTTTGGAAGCCATCTGGAAGGGCTGAACCAATAGTTTGCTCGATTACACGTTGACCAGCAAAACCAATAAGCGCACCAGGCTCAGCAATAATAATATCACCCAATGTTGCAAATGAAGCAGAAACACCGCCCATAGTTGGGTCTGTTAGAACTGAGATATATGGAAGATTATGATTTGCTAGTTTTGCCAAAGCTGCAGATGTTTTACTCATTTGTAAAAGGGAAAAAGTACTCTCTTGCATTCTTGCTCCACCAGAAGCAGATAATATAACTAAACCTTGTTTTTTCTCTATTGCACGATTTACTGCACGAACAATTTTTTCACCCTCAACAGAACCTAAACTTCCACCCATAAATGCGAAGTCAAATATTACAACTTGAGCAGCTACCCCAAACATTTCACACTCGCCAGCTACAACAGATGAGTAACGTCCAGTTTTTGCATAACCCTCTTCTATACGCTTTTTATATGATTTTTTATCTACAAATTTTAGTGGATCAATTGGTCTAAGATTATCATCATACTCAACAAATGTACCCTCATCTGCTAGAAGCTCAATGCGCTCTTTTACACCAATACGGATATGGTAGCCACATTTTGGACATACATGTTTTTGATTTTCAACCTCTTTATAATACATAAGAGATTCACAAGATTTACACTTTACCCAGTGAGATGATGCTTCATTTTGTACAGGTTTATTTTTATCGGAGCTGAAAGAAAAAATGCTTAAGAGGTTCAAAGAGTATCCTTTAGTATATAATTGTCGCGATTATAGCTAAATTTTACTTCAATAAAAATATTTCCACCCAATAAAGGATGAAAATAAATGCTTATTTGAGTAGGTTTTTTGTTATTGCACGGGCAGCTTCACGTCCATCATAAGCAGCTGTAACAACTAAGTCAGCACCACGGTAACAATCTCCACCAGCATAAATACCTGCAGTAGTGGTTTCATTAGTCTCTTCATCTACAATGATTCCACCCCATGAGTTTGTCTCTATACCATTTTCTGCTAAAAACGATGGAACTTCAGGGTCAAAACCAAGAGACATGATAATAACATCAGAACTTACACGACTTTCACTACCTTTAAGCTCTTCCATTCTTTGACGACCATTTTCATCTTTTGCACCAAGTGTTGTTTTTACAATTTCAACAGCAATAGCCTTGCCTTTTTCATCTAAAACTATCTCTTTTGGAGATGCGAAGAAAGTAAAATCAACACCCTCTTCCATAGCATTTTTATACTCTTTTTGACTTCCTGGCATATTTTGAGCATCTCGACGATAAAGACAAGTTACAGTTTTTGCACCCTCACGCTTTGCAGTACGAAGACAATCCATAGCAGTATCACCACCACCAATAACTACCACATTTTTATCTTTAAAATCAAACTTTTTATCATAGTCTGAATTAAATTTTTTCTTTTGAATAGCTGTTAAGTAATCCATAGCAGCATAAACATTTGAAGCATTTTCACCAGCCATTGAAGCAGATTTTGCTTTTGTAGCACCAACACCTATAAATATAGCATCATGAGCATCAGCAATCTCTTCAAAAGTTTTATCTTTACCTATTTCACAGTTAAGGATTAACTCCATTCCTGCTTCTATTAAAAATTTTAAACGTCTTTCAATAATTTTTTTATCTAGTTTAAAACCTGGAATACCATAAGTTAAAAGTCCACCAGCACGGTCAGCTCTCTCATACATAGTTACCGCAATTCCAGAACGGAGTAGATAAGTTGCAGCAGATAGCCCAGCAGGACCTGAACCAATAATAGCTACTTTTTTATTTGTCGTTATCCCTGGAAAATCAGGAGTATAACCAGCTTTAAAACCTGCCTCAGTGATGTGCGTCTCAACTGAACCAATCGTAATAGCTCCATGACCATCATTTAAAGTACAATCACCCTCACAAAGTCTATCATGCGGGCAAACTCTACCCATTACCTCTGGAAAAGGTGAAGGTTCATTTGAAAGTTTAAATGCAAACTCTAAATCTTTTTCACTTACAGCTTTAAGCCATTGAGGAACATAATTGTGAAGTGGACATTTGTTTAAACAAAATGGATCACCACACTGAATACATCTCTCAGATTGAGTAGCCGCATCATCTTTATCAAATACTTCATAAATTTCATCAAAATCTTTTACACGATCAACAACTAATCTTTTTTCAGCTTCTATACGCTCTATATTTAAATATTCTTTCATGATTAGTCTCCCTTTTCTATACTAAGTGGTAGTTTTGTTAAATTTTTAGGTTTAATTAACCAAAAATTTCTAACCTCTACTCTAAAGTTATCTAGTAACTCCTGTGCTTTAACGGATTTTGTTTCTAACACATAATCTTTTAACAATCTTTTTAAGTAATGACGAGCTTCATCACCCTCATCCGTATCTATTCTAATAGCTTCAACTAACTCACGGTTTACATTTTCAACAAATGAATGATCTTCATCATACACAAAAGATATACCACCTGTCATACCAGCACCAAAGTTGATCCCAGTTCGACCAAGAATCACTACAACACCACCAGTCATATACTCACAAGCATTATCTCCTGTACCTTCAACTATTGCTAAAGCACCTGAGTTTCTTACTGCAAACCTTTCACCAACTGCACCTGAAAGGTAAAGTTTACCACCAGTAGCACCATAAAGACAAGTATTACCACCAGCAGCAAACTCTTCACCCTCATTTTTTGAAGTGATAATGATTTTACCACCATGCATACCTTTACCAAGGTAGTCATTGGCAACACCATAAAGATAAATTGATACACCATGAATCATAAATGCACCAAGAGCTTGTCCTGCAATACCAGTAAGGTTTATCTTAATAGTATCAGACTTAAGTCCGGTATCTCCATAGTATTGAGCGATTTCGCCAGAGACTAATGCACCGAAACTTCTATGTACATTTTTAATCTCTCGATTAATCACAATAGGATGATCAGGATGTTTAATTGCAGACATTGCTTCTTTTAACACACCTTTTTCAAACTCGTTATCATCAAATGGATGATTGAATTGTTGTTGATGAGTGTTTACACCCTTCTCTTGGTGAAGAACTGATGAAAAATCAAATTTTTGAGCAAATTCATCATTTGTAACTTTAAGTAAGTCAACACGTCCAACCATCTCTTCCATAGTTTTGAAACCAAGTTCAGCCATTATTGAGCGTATATCTTCAGCCATTAAAGTAAAATAGTTGATTAGTTGATTTACATTACCTTTAAAGAACTCTTCACGAAGTTTTTCATTTTGTGTTGCTATTCCAACTGAACATTTATTTACATGACAAATACGAAGCATTTTACAACCAACGATTGTTAAAACACCAGTACCAAATGCGAAAGACTCAGCACCAAGTAGTGCAGCTTTTACAACATCAAGACCAGACTTTAGTCCACCATCAGCTTGAAGTTCAACAAGTCCACGAAGGTTATTTGCCTTTAGTGAGTTATGTGCTTCTGAAAGTCCAAGTTCCCAAGGGTTACCAGCAAACTTAATAGATGTAAGTGGCGCTGCTCCAGTACCACCATCACCACCAGAGATGATAATTTTATCAGCATAAGCTTTTGCAACACCAGAGGCGATAGTTCCAACACCAACAGATGAAACAAGCTTAACAGCAACGCGTGCTTTAGGGTTTACTTGCTTACAATCAAAAATAAGCTGTGCTAAATCTTCGATAGAGTAAATATCATGATGTGGTGGTGGTGAAATAAGTGTAACACCAGGAACAGTATGTCTAAGTTTACCAATTAAAGGAGTTACTTTATGACCTGGTAGTTGTCCACCCTCACCTGGTTTAGCACCTTGAGCGACTTTAATCTGAATCTCTTCAGCACTTCTAAGATAAGCTGGAGTTACACCAAAACGACCAGATGCAACCTGCTTAATTTTTGAAAGACGTTCAGTTCCAAAGCGAGAAGCATCTTCTCCACCCTCACCTGAATTAGACTGAGCACCAATTCTATTCATTGCAATTGCAATAGTTTCATGAGCTTCAGGAGAGATAGAACCAAGACTCATAGCTGCTGATGCAAAACGTTTAAAGATTTTCTCTTTAGGCTCAACTTCAGATATATCAATAGCTTCCCTATCTGACTTAAGTTCAAAGAAATCACGAATAAATTTAAGTCCACGTTTGTTTACTAAATCTCTAAGTTCATTATAATCTTCTGTTTTTCCAGAACCAGCCATTTTATGAATTGCATGGATAACAGCAGGACCAAAATCATGATGTTCTTGACCTGTATAAAATTTATAATATCCACCAATATTTAATGGAAATATCTTTTTAAAGCC
>Ga0256837_1001405_pt1 | contig 16675 bp, 20 predicted proteins | sample 4562384metaG_FD_185976 | JGI IMG/M metagenome (GOLD analysis project Ga0256837, IMG submission 185976) | Hydrothermal vent microbial communities from Guaymas Basin, Mexico - 4561-384 | ecosystem: Environmental > Aquatic > Marine > Hydrothermal vents | place: Mexico: Guaymas Basin | collected...
ATCCTTTATCATAAATTTTTTTGAATCGATAAGTAAAAAATCTTACAGCAGGTTCTGTTTCAAGATAAAATTTATTGTTTTCAATCAATGATTGTAAAAATTTAATTTCTTCTAATTCTCTATCATCATCTGTTTGTTGGATTAACATTTCAGGATATGCTGAAACATCAATATAATCATATAGTGAAAATTTCTTGGATCTGTATATAAAATACCTATAATCCTCCTGATAAAATACAACATATGAAGGAGTATATTGTGAATCTGTTTTAATTGAACAAACAAATGATGGGGCATTGCTATATCCGAATCTTTTATTATAATCATCAGATAAGACAACACGATTATGAATATCTATAGTATTACTTAAAACAGATTCTTCTACTTGTTGATTTAATAGTGCTGGAAAATCACATAATAAATATTTCTTTCCGTTGATACTAATGTAGATTAATTCACCAGAAGAACCTATATAAAATGGAGTAAGAGAACTTTTGTATTTGATTTGATATTGATTATTACTTGATACTAATAATTGCCAGTGTGATTTAATAAATTCTTTAAAATATATGTTATTTAAACTAACAATAAATTTTGAATCAAATTTTGTTATAAAATCACCACGAATAAATTGTACCATCTTGTCATCGCGTATGGTTTCTTGTGATAAAAAGTTCAAACTAAATAGTACTGAAAAAGAAATATCAAAACCTGCTCTAAATATAAGGTACATATTATCAAGAGTTTTAATATATAAACTAAACTTATTAAATGCATACTCTTCTTCTGAATTATAAGAGGAAAAATCATTTCCACCACTAAAAGCCATTCCCATCGTTACAACCTTTCAACAAGATTTCTTATTTCTCTTAATTTTTCATATTCTGCAAGTTGCTTATACTTAAACATATCAGACATCATCTTATCAATTAAAAATAAAGCCTTATGTTTAAGTTCCAATCTTTCTTCATTTTTCTTAGTAAATCTCTTAATCATTTCTTTTATCACTTATTCTCTCCTCTATAAATTTATCAATAAAATAAAACATAGGTGGGACTAATGCACCATAAGCAGGAATATACTTAAAATTTTTAATTTCTTTTTCTAAATTAGATAAATTAAAATCATCAAATGCTATAACACCATTGTATCTTTTTGATAACTCAATGATATCATTAGTTCTACTTCCTTGACTAATTCCAATAAAGAAACCTTTTAAATATTCATTCATTAAGCGATAAATAATTCTCATATAATACATATGAATTGAATGTTCAAAATCATACTTGAATTTATCTTTAATTCTGAAAAAATTATTTTCCTTATCATAATTAAATAATTTTGACCAAGAAGAAGTTAAGAAAAGATCAATATTATTTTTCTTCTTTAAATAACTCCTCAGAATTTTTACATTTAATTCAAATTGATCAATTGCGTATGTATCTTTATAGAACCCACAGTTGTCATATGCAGGTAGAAGTGAATCATCAATATCGATACATATTACAAATTGATTTTTTACCATTTCATACTCTCTAAAGTCTTATTTTCAAGTTTATCTACATATTGATTAAGAAATTCTTCAAATTCTTTTTTATTTTCTACCACGAATTTATAAAGTTCATTTAGTAGTTTAGGATCATCTTTTGCTTCAATATATGCTCTTGTTAAATAACTTGTATATTCAATAAGTTCCCCTATTGTATCAAGTACGTGATCTTTTCCATGAATTTGAATATCTGTGTGATATTCTTTATTAGGTTCTCTAATTTTCATATTTTATCCTTTCTATTATTTTTTAATAGTGATTCTATAATCATTAATATCACTAACACCTGCTTGCTTACCTGCTAATGCTCTTTCCTTACAAGCTTCACATTCATTACATGGTTTATAAATAATTTTTGATTCACTTTTTTCTTCAATTGGATTATAACAAGTCCAAGTTTTCTTATATGGTATTCCTAGTTCAACAGCTCTTCTTATAATATCTGATTTATGAAAATTAACAAATGGTGCAAATAATCTTAATTGTTTTACATCATTAAGTTTTAGAACATCATTCATTGCATTATAAAATACAGGTGTTATGTCCCAATAATCTTTGTTCTCTCCATAAGCTTCTTTACTATGTTGGTGAATACCTAATCCAATAAATATCTTTTCATAATTCTTTGCTAAACCAATAATCTCCCCTATTACAGAACTTAATACTGTAAATAATAAATTTCTTGATGGAGTATAATACTGATGATCAGTATTATCTAGTATTTCTCCAGAATCCCTCATTTGTTGCCAGATATCAATAAAATTATCTAGTAGTGGTTTGAGATTTATTTTATAAACAGGAATATTTCTGTTATATTTTTCTTGCATCCATTGATGAATTTGATTAAATGCCTCAAGTTCAACTTTGTGTTTTTGTCCATATTCAAAATTAACTATAACTAAATCAAATCCTTGTTCTAAAGCTTCACAAGCAACGGTAGTACTATCAATACCACCACTCATAGATACAACACATAAATTCATTCGATTCTCCTTTTATTTATTATTTATAAAAAAATAAAAAGAGGTTTAAGATTCCTCTTTTATTTGAATATTAAATGGCTCTTCTCGATAAACATTAATTAATTCAACAACTGTTATATTCTCTGGTTCACATTCAACAAATTCAGGAAGTTGATTTTCATTATTCACACAGTTCATATCTAATTCATTTAAGTTTTGATAAGTGCACCAACCATCTTCATTATCTCTATATGTGCAGAATAATGAAACATACATATTTTTTTCATATAATTTTGAAATTATTTCAAGAGCTAAACTAAGTTCATCACCTATAAGCTCTTGATTATCAATCTTTTTAAAGTATTCTTCAATTGGCGAGATACTAGAATCCTCTTTTCTAACTAATTCCCATATTTTCTTAAATGTATCAATATCTTCTTGATTCATTAGAGTAAAAAGTTTACTTAAGAAATCATTACTGTTTTTTGGATTCAAAGGATATATGATATCATTTTTTATGAATATAATTGGATTTTCTTCACAAAAATGATAATCATATTCTAAATCACCAACATCTTTAACAACACCACCATAAATCGTTCTATACATCTCTGCAACTTTTTTGTTCTTGAAAATATGCCCACCTATGCTATACATCATTAACCTCCTGTCTTACGAGTTGAACTGTAATAGGTGTTCCATTTTCAACATATTGATAAACAATAAGATTATCCTCCTCAATATGTGCTTCTAACATCTTATTATCATTGATTAATTCATCCACTTTCTTTCGTTCTTTTTCCAAAATAGCAGCATCTGTAATTTCCTGTATTTCTTGAATAAAAAATCTGTCATCCATTATTACTTTATAATACTTTACCATATTAACTCCTTTAATATTTTTCACTAATAATTTATATTAAAATTTGTGTGAGCTTGTGTTAATGATTTTATACTTAACTTCTGTACTTTCTTGATTTTCTAAAATATATTTTACTACTTCTAGTACTGAATTAAATTTTTTATCAGGATAATGATAGTACCAGAGTTCTTCATTTTCACCTTTAATTTTAAATTTAACCAAAATTTTTATCTGTTTATTAAATTTAAACTTATTTTGAAAATTAACAAATCTGATGTGAGAAATTTTTCCACATAGTTCAAATGTTGTATATTTTTCACTTACTGACATTACTAACTCCTTTATCTCTAATTTCTTTGAATGTATTAATTATTGAATTAATACTATTTCCAATATATCTACCTGATAATTCATAAGCATTAAATTCAACGATATCATATCTTCTGAATGTTTCATTATCGAAAGAATCATCTTCATCTTCATAAAAACAGAAAACATCAACAACAAATAGTTTTGGAAATTTATCAATATTCTTATGTTTTAACACATAATTTTCAACAAATAAAATTGCTCCTAATTCATCATAATTATCTTCAATTGAGTTTTGATAATATTGATCTTTATATTCTGAAATATTTAAAACCTTTTTATAATTATCATCATTAATAACCCATACTCTATATTCCTTAAAAGGTTTATTTATTCTTGGAGATGCTATTAGTTCTGCATCTAATGGAATAGTTTCAGTAGAATAACCAAGTGCATCAATATAATTAGCACCAACCCAACTACTTATTTTTACAATCGGTCTTTTCCTTACTGTTTTTATAAATACAGGATTGAATAAAATTTCTTTCAAGTGATCAGGAAAATTATCTTTATTTTTCTCGTAGATTTCACTAAGTTTGAATTCAACTATATTTCTATATCTCGGAGGAATAAATCTCCACCAATGCTCAATATTGTTTTGTGCATCTAATCCTCTTGTATATAAATAAGTATCTTTTACATATTCCCATAAAGATTTGTCATCTTCTGTTTGCTCACAATCATCACATTCTTTAATAATACTTTCTAGATTACCTCTAACAAAAACTATATCATTTTTATCAATCATATAATCAAATTCATCAATTTCTTGAATAGGAATATGTAATAAATCATGACGAGAGAATTGGATAATTTCTTCAATTCTCTCATTTGCAACACACAGCATAAAGTCCTCATTATTATTAACTGCTCTATGATAAATTTCTTTATTGATATAATGGTTATCATAGAGTAGAATTATTTTTTGTTTCTGTTCTTGTTTCTGTATCCTATTAAATCTTAAACCTATCATATTAAACTCCTAATTCAGGATATTTTTTAATAAGGTTTTTATATTCTTTTTCTGCAACTTCTTTCCAATATTCTCTATTAAGTTCAGCATAAACATATCTTTTAGCATCAATAATATCTACTGCTTCCGGAACTTCTATAATGATATATTCAAATTGATTCTTCCTATCTCTAAACTCCAATCCAACATTATGTTTTAATTCAACAAATCTTTCAAATTTAATTCTCCCAACTCTCGATTTACCTTTAATATCATCAACATCCACTGGTTCAATAACTCGTAAATTAAACGCTATCTGTTTCATAACCAAACTCCTTTTTAACTATTATAGAATTACTGTTATATGAAAATAAGTAATAAGATACTAAATTTTCATTTTATTACAAGACCATCTCGCATAGCTTTTCTCATTGCTTCAGTTCTTGAAATCTTTAGTTTTTTCAAATCCTCTCTTAAGTTATTTTTTGTTTCTTTAATTGATGAGATAAATTCTTCATCTGAAATATTACTTATACTTTCATCTATCTCATTACTTTCTCCTAGTATTTCTTCTACTATATCCTTTTCTTTGTATTCATACATTATTTACCTCCATTAAAATTTACTTAACTACACTTTTCTATTTACAAAATCATTAATAATATTCTGAAACTCATCATAATCAATAAAATTAGAATAATTTTCTTCTATGTAATCTAGAGCTTGAATACATGATTCTAAAAGTTCTTTCTCATTTTTTCCACAAGTATTATGAATGTCAACAAAGAAATATTCTCCCGGTATTCTAAACATAATCTGAACATTTGATTCATATTCTTTAATACTAATTTTCTTAATAAAATCAATGTTATATGCATTATTGCTACTGATAATATATAACATAATTATCTCCTTATCTTAAAAATAAAAATGCTGTGAGGAATAAATCCTCACAGCGTTACTGAAAAATATAATCGTTCTTTCTTGTTTCTACCCCAATATCTTGGGTCTGCTAGTAATTTTTTATATAGTGAAATATCAATGTTTCTATCTAATAAGTACATCAGAATATTTGTTATTTCTTTTTGAGACAATCCTAATTTTTTACTTAGTTCTTTTTTAAAATTCATATCATAAATCATCGTATGATTTACATCTATATTATTTTCATTTAAGTATTTTTCTACTTGAATAATATTTTGTTTTGAACTTGGTCTATTACCTATTCCAAATATAAAATCATGTTTCTTATATTTTGAAATTAATTTGTTCAAAAGTTCTTTTGTAACAGTAATAAATGATGGTTCTTTATTCTTTTTTAATTGTAATACTGCATGATGTAGTTCAGGTCTGTTTTGATATTTTCTGATTGTTTTTATTCTAAAATCAATATCTTTTCGTTGTTCAAGAAGTTTTTCTACTTCTTGGTATCTTTCTTTTAACTCTTGTTTCTGTTCTTTTGTGATTCTATTTTTCATAATGTTTAATAATTGTAATACACGAGTATCTAATTTTCCTCTGACATCAATTTCATCGAATATAACAAAAGGAGGTAATTGAAGAAAAAGTTGATCTGAATCACCATCTGTTATATTTTCTTTTCCAATAATATCTTTGATTAAAGGAATAAGTTCGTTGTTACAATATGTAATAATTTTGCTACTGATAGCATCAAGTTCTTTTTTCTTGTTAATATCATAAGATAAAAGTTGTAGTGTATAAGTTCTCATTAGATTATCCTTTTAAAACTGTTTTCAACGCCTTTTCACGAAGAATACATGATCCACATTTACCACAAGGATTGCCATTTTTAGGATAATAGCAACTAAATGAAATATCAATAAGTTCTTTAAATCTTCGCAAACCAAATTCTTCAATAAACATTTTTAACATATTTTTCTTTGTTTTATTAATATAAGGAGCATATAGTGAAATAGTTCTATCAAATTTTTTTCCTCCAAGTTGTAACACATTATTCATATTTAATAACCAAGCTTGGTTATTATCTCCATATACCTGTCCTTCAGAAAGATTTAATCCGAATACAATATATCTTCTTTTATTCAATGGAAGATTCTGTGTTTGAAGATAATGTGCTAGATTCATAGCAAATAAACTATTCCTATAAGGAACATATGCTAGTGTTGATTCAGTTTCTTTAATACTACCTTGTGCTGATTTCTCTTGTAGTTTAGATTTTCCAAAAGGTACAAATCTAAACACTTTTGTATCAACAATAAATTCTTTTCCTGATATCTTTGACAATTTAATCAGATATTTTTTAAACTTATTAAGAGATTCGATCTCTTTTTCTTCTGCTTGAGTTCCATATCTGAAATATACAAGTGTTACTTTGTTATTATTTAATGGATTATATTTACTACTATGAATCCAATTGTAAATTGTTTTATATGCACTTAAAGTAACATCCATTCCTCCACTATATGAAACAACGATGTTATCAATTTCAGTAAGATCAGAAATAACAGGAGGTACATAAATTACTTGTTTAAAATACTTTCTTTTTGTTGGAGTCATTTTATACACAGCAGTGTTTGTAAATTCATTATGTAAAATTGATTTCCATATTCCCATTCCATTATTAATAGTATGAATATTAAGTGAACCTTTTTGTATACCAATTATTGAATATAAACCTTCAAGATATTCAACAACAGTTGTACTAATACTATCCCCTTGTGAATAAGGGATGTATTTTACAATTTCAGAATCAACTGTTGTGCTAACTTGAAATTTTTGTTCAAGTTCTTTATCATTATTTATTGTTCCATGAACGAAAAAATAAGTATCCATTTGTGAGTTATAATATGGCGGTAAATTTACTTTAGCATTTTCCATCTCAGGAGTTTGTCTACTAAATAAAACTAAAACACCATAATTATTTGATTTCAATTTACTTGATTCAAATTTACTGATAAATTTATAAAATACCTTTTTAAAGTTATAACCTCTTTGAATAATAGGTTCATCCATATCATTTGAAAGGAAGAAAAACGAATATCCTTCGCCTCCTTTTTCATGTAGATCTGCTCTTATATCACCTTTATATTTTTTCAAAAATGGTACTACATTTTTTGTAGGGATTTTTAAAGCTATTATTTGACACATAATTATCTCCTTTATTATAAGTATTTTTTAAACTCCTTGTTTATTATCCCAAATATTGATATGTTCTCTTGGTGAATATATAAAGTTATATTTTACACATTGTTCTGCAACATATTCTGCATTTTTCTGTATTTCTTTTTTAGTATCACCCATAGGCATCAAAAATACATCAGCATAATAAGGCACTTGATCTAATATCTGATGTATTTCATCCATTAGTTTATCACCATTTTCTTTATCAACTACAAATTTAAAATAACTTTTTGGTGCATTTTCAAGAATATTTATTATAGCATCTATATTAATTCTTCTGTGTTCAGGTTCACCAGAATTACTTAATTTCACTGACATTGAAAATGTTATATCTTTCTGATATGGTTTTGTAAAATCAATATACAATGAAGCATTTGTTTCGATAGTTACATCAACATTTCTACTAATGTAATAAACAAGTAGTTTTTGAAATTCTGAATTATTCCAGTGAATCGTTGGTTCACCACCTGTAATGACTAAATCAGGTTTTTCTGATTTATCAATATCAAGACCAGTATCTTTTAGATCATGGACTAGTTCATTAAATTGAGTATATATCGTCCATTGTTTTTTGAAACCAGGATCAACTGCAAACCAGGTATCACAGCCGAATTTCTTCTCTCCATTTATTTCATATTCTACTTTAAATCCAGGACATCTAAGATTACATCCTCCTAATCTTAAAAATAGGGAAGGATAACCAACTCTTCTTCCCTCTCCTTGAATAGATAAGAATTTCTCTACAACTGGAATCATATACAACCTTTATTCTTTTTCAAACATTATTTATATTTAAAGTCATTATCACATGTTATCTTATAAAATATCCATTTTTATCAAGTTTTGCTGTAATTGCTGCGTGTTGAACGATACCAATATTTTTATTATCAGGAGAATCAATAGGACAAATTTGACCAATTGCACTATTCATAGTTTTTCTCATGTATTTTGGTACATTTTCTAAAGGAATTGTTAATTTAGTTTTGATCGCAATTTCTTCAAAGATATTTTTTAATTCAAGATATTGTAGGTATTTATTAGTTTTTGCATCTTTTGTAATCAAATTATTAGGCAATTTCTGATGCCAACTAATATCTACATTTTTTGCTCTTGCGAATAATGAAATTAGATTCTGAATTTTGTATTCAAATGGTTTTAATAATGTGCTATAATAAGCAACTCTTTTGAAATCGATATGAATTTCATCTTTTAACTCAAGATATTTTTCTTGATAACTTTCAAGAATTGTATTATATAATCTACTAAGATCATTATGTCCTAAAATAAATTCATATTCTAGAGAATAATCAAAAGGATTTTGTTTCATAACTTTTTCATAAATATTTTCTTTCTGCTTTTCAATATCGCTCCATTTTTTGACATATTTAAAAGAATTTTCTATAAGATTATATGTAGTATAATATTGTTCTTCTTTTAGTTCATCAGGAATATATGAAAAATACTCATTTGATTCACCAATTCTAATATATTTTCTTTTGTTATCTTTTTGAGGGTCTTGTTCAATTTTCCAATCTTTAAACCAATTATCAATAATGTCTAATACATACATAATTGAAATAAGGGGAATACCTACTTGTGATTTTGATTGTGATCCTCTAAATAAATACCATAATCCTTCATCAGAAATTCTAAATGTAACTGTATAAATCGTTTTGTTTAAAATATAAAATATATGATCATGTAATACATTTACAAGAATAAAGTATTTTCTATTAATTGTAAAAATATCATCTTGAGATGGGACAGGAAGTTTAACTTTCATATCAAACTGTCCTCTATTCGTTTCAAGAACAAAAGAAAGAAGTTTTAGATTCTTATAACTGAATCCTTCTGTGCTATATTGCCCTGTTAATTCTTGAATCTTAATATCTTTAGTTTCACTTTTCTTTGTATTTAACTTACTTATTAAAAAAGGAATATATTCACTTAATAAATAATCAACATTATCTATTCTCCAATTTAGGATAGGAAATTCACTTTTACCTACTGTATATAATCCATTCATTTATCTTCCTTTATTCTAAACCAAGATTTTCTTTATCAACCCCGATAATTACTTTTTCAAGAATTGATGGTTCAACATCTTCTTCACTATTTGTAATAAGAGCATTCAATAGATTTTTATGGAATCCTTGATAACCCATCGTTAATATTTTTCTCAAAATTGGAATTTTCTTAATAGACATAATATAATAATCAGATAAGTTATTTTCTACTCTTGCGAGTTTATTTTCTTCAGGAACTCTTAACATATTTGATATTAATAATTCTATATGTAGTGATATAATCCCTTCTGTTTCATAAAATGATTTAAATAGTAAATCATATAGCTCTTCCCATGAATTAATATGTTTATCTGGATGTTCAAGTGCACCTATTACTATATCAAGCATATTTACAACTGATGATGCTGATACCAGTGTGAATACTTTAGTTCCTTTTGAAATTTTCATTCTTGGTCTAATATTAATATTTAAAATAGATCCTTTTGGAATCATAAGTTCTGTTCCATCTTCTAATGTGAAGTATAAGTTATTAGTAAGTTCTTCTCCTGAATCAAATTCTTCATCAACCTCATCAATTTCTAATGGAACTGCTGCAAAATAATTATCATCAACATGAGAAAAATATTGAGGGTCGATTTCTTCTCTTACATCAGATACAACACCACCAGTATGGAATGTTCTCATAGTTAACTGAGTCATTCTTTCCCCAAGTGCTTGTGCAGCGATAATACCTACATATCTTGAATCAAAAATATTATCATAATGTCCAAGACATTTAGTACAAATTTTCTTTGATCTACAGTTAATTGGTGATCTGAAAATAAGAGTTTTATTAAGATACTGTTTATAATTTCTCTGTGTTAATAGTTTTAATGTTTTAGATTCATCATCTTTTTCAACAAAATACTTTAATAGATATGCCTGATAATTTTTATCAGTTAATGTTATTTCAATTAAAGGTTCAGCTCCACAATCATCTATAGTTTTATCATATTCCACATCTTGTAAAGCAAAAATCATTTTTCTCATAAGATAACCTGTTGTAGCAGTATTAACTGATCTATCAAGAGAACCTTTTCTTGATCCATGTGACATCACATACATATCTTTAAATGATAAACCTTCAATTAATGAAGAATTAATATAATATGGAACTTTTTGACCCATTACATCAACAACATACCCTTTTGACACAAGTAATTGTTTTAATGATCCAAATCCACCTTTTGCTCCTGATTTTAGAATATCAGAAATTTTTCTAGTTTCCGGGGCTGATTTTATAATATTCATAAGTTTCTCTTCAAGAACTTTATATTGAGAATTTGCTTTAGTTTGTCTTAATTCATTTAGTGTATTTCTAAACTCTTCATTATAATAAATATCACAGAGATGTCTCATAGAAATTGTAGGAGAAATTTCTGCTAGATGTTTTGTTAATAATAAATCAACAAACTGTAGATCATTATATTCTAATTGTCTTGTTTCAAGAATTTTTAGTAATTTTTCTGTAACTATTTGATCAAAAATACTTTTATTCACAGGATAATCAATTAAGATACCAAGATACATCGATAAGAAATATCTACCAAATGTAGTAATGTAACTTGAATCTTTTAATTTTACAAGTATTGATTCTGAATATGAATATTGTTTTTCAAAGAATAATTTTTCAATTTCTTCAAGGCTTGCTGTTCCATCAATAGTTATTCTTGGATTTTCTACAGGGTCATCTTTACTCATAATATATACACCATATGCAAATTGTGTAATACTACTGAATTTTAATCGACCATGTTGGATTTGATTTCTGTGGTTAATAAATTTCTCAACATATTCTTTAATTTCTTCTTCAATCAATGGAGCATAAATTGCCATTTGATCTCCATCAAAATCTGCATTAAACCCATCAACAATAATAACAGGAATGTGAATTGATTTTGATGTTGTCGGTATCGGATAATATGCTCTCATAGACATTCTATGTAATGTTGGTTGTCTGTTGATAATAACAGGAATTTTATCTTCAGTACAAATTCTATTAACTACCGTTTTTAATTCATTTGATAATTTTCCTGATCTGTTAAATTCTTCAATATCGTTGAATGCTTGAATAATATTAGAATATTTATTTAAAATATATGGTTCAAATATTTTTACTAATATTTCATAAGGAACCCTAATAATATCACTTGGTAAGCTGTAATCAGGAACAATAACTGTCCTACCACTAAAATCAACTCTCTTACCAAGAATTTTTTGTCTAATAATTCCTTGCTTACTTGATAATTTATTAATTATCTCATTTAGATATAATTCTTGATAAATAATTTTCTGTAATATCATATTATGATAATCAATTGATCGATTACTTACTGATTTATTAAATTCATCAATATGTTCAAGTATTCTTTGATAAGTATCATTAATTTGATCAGCTAAATATTTTTTACTATTCCCTGATATCGGTCTTAAACCAGGAGGAATAACTGTTATCTCTCTTAAATCAAGATATTCAGGATATTTTTCAATCATAATTCTTATTTCTCTAACTTTTTGTGATGTTGAAGGATATGTTCCTGATTGAATTTGTTCAATCATATCAAATACTCGTTTCATCTCGAGTTTATATGATTCTAATTCTTTAAGAATTGATGAGTCTAATTTGATTAGAAGATGAAATAATTGAGGAGCAATTATACGAAGTTCTTGAGGAATTAATATTTTACTTGTTCGAACATCTCTTTCTGAAGAAGGAACCCATTCTACACCACATTTAGGACATCTTTTTCCATTTTGTTTTATGATTCCACATTGACAAGTATAATCACGAACAGGTCCGAAGATCTGTTCGCTAAACAATCCAAATTCAGTATACTTATTGTCTTTAGCATATATTTCTGGATCTTTCACATATTTATATTTATTTTCTAAATCCATTAATTCTCCTTAGATACAAGTGGAAATTTATTATATTAAAAAACTAATCAAAAATCAACTGATATTCAGTAAAAATTATTCAAATTCACCTATTCCATTTAGTACTTGTTCAAAATTTAATCCGCTCATCATTTCTGTAATTTTATCAATATTTTCGGATTTTGGTTTAACTCTTTCAAATATTTTTTGAATTAGTGCAGTTCTAATATTCTTATCAATAATTGGTTTTATATTTATCGCTTTAATTCCACTTAATGTTTCAAGTACAAAAACAGTAAATGTTTTTATATCCTCTTGATTCTTGTTTTCCTTTGACTTTGGAAGTATAACAGGAAGTTTAACATCATCGATATAAATTGAACTAATACTAAATGTATCGATAATAATACCAATAGTATTATTTAAATTTTGTACATTAATAGGTTCAATTATATCTTTTGAATCAAAAGATCTTGAAACTGCATAATTGAATTCTCTATTGAATTTTTTAAAAACAATACAGTTATTTTCATCATTAATAACTATATTATTTAATCGTAAGAATGAATCAATGAATGGATCATTAATATCATATGTGAAATATCCATTTTTATCAACTTTAATTGTAATGTAAACTATTCCTTTTTGATCTTGAATCAAAATATCATTATTATATTCTACTGATTCAATCTTACCTTTTGCATATACTGTTACTACTTGAACTGCTCTTTGAATTGCGCTCTGTAAAATTTTATCTTCCATTACCATCTCCTATTATGCATATTTTTTAACTATTTGTGATAATTCTTTTGCTCTTTCAGGTGTCTGTACTTTTGCCCAGTAACTATCAAGCATTTCTTCAGCTACTAGATCATATTTTTTCATTTCAAGATATTTTAAAGTTTTCTTAAAACTTTTTAAGCCACCTAAACCGAGTTGATATCCCATTTCAAGAAATACTGCTTGTATTTCCACAGGATGTTGTTCTAAATGAGGAATAACTTTACTTTTTATATCATCATATAAGTTACTGAGTCTTATTTTAAGAACAGCATCTGCTTCTTCTCGTGTGATATATGTGAATCCATAACCAAATGTTACAACTAATTTATCAAAATATTTGATTATCGTATTCATTACTGATTTAGGAATTCCATATTTTTCAGGATTTTTCTTTCTCAAAGGATCGATATAAGGTTTATCAACAAATCCTTCATGAGTTTTTATACTTTGAAAAACAATATTTATTACTTGATTCTTCATAATAGTCCTTTGAAAAAATTTTAAATCTTTTGAATCTCATTATTATTTATATATGAATTTATATTTGTGAAACAACTACCAAAAGGTAGTTAAATGAATCAACTTAGATTTGAATTAATTCAACTAATTACTTTAATAATTGTTGAAATTTGTAAACATGATAAAGTATGTAAAGCTGAACCTATTGATAAAAAGAAGATATTATCAAAGATTAAAAATATTAAAATTGATTCAGACTTTACCTACGATAATTTGTTAGATATTATAAAAAGTATTCAAAAACAAATTAAAGATAAAGATGTTAGTTATAAAATTATTGATTGTTTAAACGCACTTAAAGCATATTTAAAAGATCCTGATAAGAAAAAATGGATAAAAGTAGTAGGATTATATTCAGAAATTAAAAAAGATGTTTCAAATATATTTACACAATATAATAAATTCCATAAAGAATCTATTAAACGCGATGTTCTATTATTGAAAAAAATAGTTAAAAAATATGGAAAAGAAAACCGACCCGATAATCTAGATTTTGTTTTATCATTAAATGAAGTTAAACTACTTAAAGAAAAAAATCCTGATGTTTTATTAAAATATACAACAACATTTAATCATCTATTAGAGCAAGCTAAAAAATTTATTCAATATTTAATACTTAAAAATGGACAACACAAATTACCAATTGATCAAATTGCGGAAGAGATGAAAAAACAAGGATTTCCTCCTATCTATCATGATCAAGTAGTTAATTATATTTATTTAGATTTAAACTTTAATTTATACGCTTATAAGAAAACTAAATTATCATGTAAACCCCCTATCTATAGAGTTCTTATTGAATATAATAAATCGTATAATAAAGATGATGATTCTAATTATGTCTTAAAATATATGATACTCGGTGGTGCAACATGGCAATTTTGTTATAGTGAACAATATAAACAAAAAATGAATGAAGAAAAATATTCAAAAGTATATGAATCACTTGATAAAATAGATCAAGTAAGAAAGAAATGGTTAAAAGATATTAAATCAGATGATAAAATTAAACAACAACTTGGAGCAGCAACTGAAATAATATATCAAACTGCTATGAGAGTAGGAACAAAAGGTAATCAAACTAATGGAGAACCAACATATGGATTATTAACACTAAAGGTTCTTAATGTTAAATGTGATGAAACAAAAGGAATCGTTGAATTTACATATATTGGTAAAGCAGGTGTAAGTCATCATCATAAGATTAAAAATAAAGATATTACAAAAATAATATGTAATCTTATAAAGAACAAGAAAAAACAAGATAGATTATTTGATATAACACCTGAACAACTAAATAAATATTTAAAAGAAAGATTAAAATTACCTATCACAATCCATAAGTTTAGAACTATTAAAGGAACATTATTAGCATATAAAAAATTGATTCAAGAAAATCCTTGTAAAAATATGAAAACTGATAAAGAAAAACTTGAATATCTTAGAAAAGTTTTAATAGATATAGGAAAAGAACTTGGACATTACTCTGGTGAAAAAATAACTGGTGAAACTGCTTTAAAAAATTATATTGATCCAAATATTATCAAAGAATATTATGAAACTTGTAATCTTAAAATGAATAAAAAAATAAAACAATTAATAGGGTTAGAATTTATCGATAATGTTCCTGAAGATTATCCTGGATGGCCTGGTACATATGATAATGAATATGTCATTAAAAAATTAACACATTATACAAAATATTTTTAAAGAAAGAGGAATAGAAACATACTTCCTCTTTCTCTTATTTTTTATTTGTATTCGAACCATATCTTATTTCATTTAATAAATCACCCAATACCTCTTTACAACCTATATCATGATATTCATAACACCAATCAACAAAATCAAATTCATTAAATGTGAATTTATCAATAAAATTTTTAAAATTCTTATCAGAATAAACTTCCACTTCAATTACACTCTGTTTCTGAAGTTTTCTGAGTATATGATAATATAACAATCCTTCAGTTATCTTTTTTCTTGCTTCATTAACATTAGATGCTACAGTTTTTATCATAACAGCTCCTTTATTTTTTTCCATAAAAAACAATAAGAGGTTGTTTATTTAACAACCTCTTTTACTTTTAGCTCCACATCAGGATTAGAGAATGTAATATTCTCTGACCCATTCATTATATATTTAATTTTTAATAAATCAGGATTATCGATTTCAACAACTGCTGGTGAAATATACACAGAATTTAAATCATACTCTGCTTCAAATGAATCTAGTAGTTTAACTTCTGATTCAGCATATCCTGTTTTTGTTTCATGATATCTTACTTTTATAATATCAATATCAGAAGATTCTCCATTTTTAAATTCAGTTCTCTTAATAATTCTTCTCATAATAGTATGAAAATATAATGCAAGTAATTCTGCACTTGGATTAAAAGGTAGAATAATATATCTTAAAACATTTTTAGGTAATTCTACTTCTTCTGAATATTCCTCAATAATTTTATCTTTTAATGGATCTTTATCCCATAACATTAGTGTATTATTAAACATTTTCAAGAACTTTTTGAAATTTCCAAGTAATCCAAAATCAACTATCATACCTGCATTATC
>Ga0256837_1001406_pt1 | contig 16664 bp, 20 predicted proteins | sample 4562384metaG_FD_185976 | JGI IMG/M metagenome (GOLD analysis project Ga0256837, IMG submission 185976) | Hydrothermal vent microbial communities from Guaymas Basin, Mexico - 4561-384 | ecosystem: Environmental > Aquatic > Marine > Hydrothermal vents | place: Mexico: Guaymas Basin | collected...
GTGTTACAGTAATACCAAGTTTACCTATTGCAATAACAACAGTACCAGCAACAATGATAATCTTTACAGCAGATGATATAAAAGATGTTAAAGTTACATCCATATCTTTCGATAAGCAAAATTTTTCAACATATGTTGATACTTTTTTTGCTATATAAACACCAATTGCAGTTACTATAACTGCTCCAACTAGTTGAAAACTATAGTTTACGAAGAACTCGATTATTATATTATAAAACTTTTGTATACTCTCTAACTCTTTTTCCAATTTTGTTCTCCTAGATAACGATTATCTATAAATACTAACTATCTATAAATAATAACCGTTAAATTTTACTATTGCAGAACCCCAAGTAAGACCACCACCAAAAGCATCTAATAACATAGTTTTACCATTAGTTAATCTTCCATTTTCATAACAATCATTTATTGCCATAGGGATAGAAGCAGAAGATGTATTTCCATATTTATCTACAGTTAATACTTTTTGTTCATCTTCAAATTTTAAAGCATCACCAACAGCTTTTATTATTCTATAGTTTGCTTGATGTGGAACAAAAAGATCAATATCTTCATTTTTATAATTATTTTTTTCCATTATCATTTTTACATCAGAAGTAAGTGTTCGAACTGCAACTTTAAAAGTTTCATTTCCTTTCATCTGCATAAATGTAGCTTCACCACTTTGAATACCTGGAGTTAAAAGAAGATCTTTTTGTGATCCATCAGCACTACAATTTATATCAACTATTGCTTCATCTTTATTATTTGTATGACTAATTACTGCAGCACCTGCACCATCACCAAAAAGCATACAAGTTGTTCTATCCGAATAATCTACAATATTGCTTAATTTTTCAGCACCTATTATTAGTACATTTTTTTTCATACCAGATTCTATAAATGCTTTAGCAACACTTAGTGCATAAATAAAACCTGTACATGCAGCACTTATATCCAGAGCCATAACATCTTTTATACCAAGTTTTTCAGAGATAAGACATGCTGTTGATGGCATACACATATAGTCAGGACTAATTGTCGCACAAACTATTAAGTCAATATCTTTATTTTCTAAACCAGCTCTATCTATCGCAACTTGTGCCGCTTTAGTACCTAAATCACTTGTATTTTCATCTTTAGAAGCTATTCTTCTTTGTTTAATACCTGTTCTTTTAGTAATCCATTCATCTGTAGTATCCATTCTATCAATAAACCACTGGTTTGTACGAATCTCTTCAGGGACATAAGCGCCAATAGATCTAAAAGTTGCATACATAGTTTAGTCCTTAAACTCTTTAAGTTTTTCTTCAATATGAAGATTCAAATTTGAATCAGCAGCAGCAATAGCTTGGAATATTGCATTTTGCATCGCTTTTGCATTTGATTTTCCATGAGCAATTATTACTGGAGCTTTTACGCCAATCAATGGTGCTCCACCATACTCAGCATAGTCAACTTTAAGTTTTAATTGTTTAAATACTTTTCTCATTAAAACTGCACCAGTGATCGATACTAATGATCTTCTCAAATTATCTTTAATAATTTTTCCAATAGTATCAGCAACACCCTCTGCAGTTTTTAGCATAATATTACCAATAAAACCATCACAAACAACTACATCTACAGTACCATTAAAGATATCGTTACCCTCTACATTTCCAACATAATTTGGAATATGCTCTAAAAGCTTAAAAGCCTCTTTTGTAACTTCATTTCCTTTAGATTCTTCTTCACCATTGCTAAGTAGTCCCATCAATGGATTATCGATATCTAAAACATCTTGTGCATATACTTGCCCCATGATAGCAAACTCTTTTAAGTTATTTGCATCACAATCAACATTTGCACCAACATCAAGAACTAAAGTAGTTCCATTTACAGTCGGTAATAATGTAGCAATTGCAGGTCTGCTTACACCTTTAATTCTTCCTATTCTTAATGTTGCTAAACTCATTGATGCACCACTATGACCAGCACTTACATAAGCATCTGCTTCACCAGTTTTTACAAGATTTATTGCTTGATAAGCACTACTCTCTTTTCTTTTTAAAGCATCTGTTGCATGATCATGCATATCTATTACATCATTACAATCATGAATTATAATACGGTTATCAAATTTTTGAGGAATTAAAGGTAAAAGCTCATCCTTTTTTCCAACCAATACGGCTGTAAAATGTCTGTCTTTTTTTAGTGCAGCTATTGCACCTTCTACAATAGGAGCGGGACCGAAGTCACCACCCATTGCATCAATTGCTATTTTAAGCATCTTTATTGTTATACTCACCTGTTGTAGGGTTTACGTTATGAGGCATTTTCCATGTCCCATCTGTATCTTTAACTGGTCTTTTTAATGTAATTTTATAATGAGTTCTTCTTTTTGCACTTCTTGAGTGTGAAACTCGTCTCTTTGGTACTGCCATTTTTTATCCTTAATATTCTAATTCTATAAATTTATCATCTTTTTTACAAGTATCACATATATAATACTCGCTATTTAATGATTCAATTTCACTATGTAGTAATTCATCAAAATCAACAATATGATTTTCTATCTCAATTACTATCGCCTCTTCATCATCTCTACTATCTGGTGTATAAATACCATCACTAACTAAAAATTTAATCTTTTCATCTAGTTCAATATTCAATGTTTTACCACATTTACAGCAGTCTACATCACAATTACCAAGTAAAGTTGTATCTACTTTTGCAAGATTTGAAGTAATTTTACTAAAAGTACCTAAAAACTTTACTGAATTTGACAATATTTCAAATTCTGTAGACTCTATAGGTAATTTTCTAAATTCAATTTTCACTGATTTAGTTAACTTCTAATAATATTAACAAATATCTTTTTGTGCAAAAAAGAAATTTATTTCGTTTGTTGCATTTTCAACAGAATCTGATCCATGTACTGCATTTGCATCAATTGATTCAGCAAAATCAGCTCTGATTGTACCAGCTGCTGCTTCTTTAGGGTTTGTAGCACCCATTAAATCTCTATTTGTTGCCATTGCATTATCACCTTCAAGAACAGTTACAACAACTGGACCAGAGATCATAAATTTTACTAATTCACCAAAGAAAGGTCTCTGGGCATGTACTGCATAAAATGCTTCTGCATCTGCTTGACTTAACTGAATTTTTTTAGTTGCTGCAATTCTTAATCCAGCATCTTCAAATCTTGATAATATCTTACCAACTACATTTTTAGCTACTGCATCTGGTTTGATTATTGATAATGTTTGTTCCATTATACTCTCCTGTTTTTTATTAAAGTTGTGGATTATAGCTTAAAAATAAAAAAAAGGCAAGAGAATCAAATCTCTTACCTTTTTTATTTAAACTGAAATAGCTTAGACTATTCTTCGATACAAGCTTCACCAGCAACTGCACCATCTGTTTTAGGATTTTCTCCCCAAACGATACAAGCTTCTGTAGGACAAGCTTCAGCACATGCTGGAGTTGTTCCCGCTTCTGTACACTCATCACAAGTTTCTGGATTTACGTAATAAATATCCTCACCTGTTGGATTTTCATCGTTATCAACGATCGATTCTGTTGGACACTCATCTAAACAAGCGTCACACGAAATACATGTATCTGTAATAATTACTGCCATTTTAATTCTCCTAAATTTTATTTGAATTACTTTATCATATAAAAAATAAAACTATCTTTAAAATTTTATATATAAACTACTTTATTCCAATTTTTACCTTATTTGCCCATTTCCATATATTTTAAATTTATATGTAGTTAATTCATTTATTCCCATTGGTCCTCTTGCATGTAATTTATTTGTACTAATTCCAACTTCCGCTCCAAATCCAAATTCACCACCATCTGTAAACTGTGTAGATGCATTTAAATATACACAAGCAGAATCTATACTATTTAAAAAATCTTCCGCTTCACTATAATTTTCTGTAATGATTGCATCACTATGACCAGAACCATATATTGCAATATGCTCAATTGCTTTTTTTGTATTTTTTACAATTTTTATTGATAAAATATTATCTAAATATTCTGTATCGAAATCATCTTTTGTAGCTAACTTAATATCTAAAATTTTAGTTGTTTTCTTACAGCCTCTTAGTTCCGTATTAAACTCTTTAAATCTTTTATTTAATAGTGGTAAAACTTTTTTTGCTATATCTTTATGTATTAGTAATGTTTCCATTGCTCCACAAATACCAACTCTTCTACATTTTGCATTTAAACATACATCTAGTGCTTTTTTAATATTTGCATCTTTATCAATATATGTATGACATAATCCTTTATCATGTTTTACAACTGGAACTGTTGCATTTGAACTTACAAATTTGATTAAAGCCTCTCCACCTCTAGGAATAATTAAATCTACATATTTATCTTGTTTTATTAAATTTGCAACTCCCTCTCTTGAACTATCTGGAAGTAATGATATAGCAGAAACAGGAAGATTATTTTTCTTTAATACATTTTGTAGAATCTTAGCAATTATTTTATTACTGTTTTGAGCCTCTTTACCACCTTTTAGTATACAGATATTACCACTTTTAAAACATAATGCGGCAGTATCACTCGTAACATTTGGACGACTTTCATATATTATACCAATAACACCAATTGGTACAGAAACTTTTTCTATTTTTAAACCATTTTCAACAATCCATCCCTCATGTATTTTTCCAACTGGTTCTTTTAATGATGCAATTTGCATAATTGCATCTGCCATACCATTTATTCTTGTTTCATTTAATAATAATCTATCCATTAAAGCTGAACTTAGATTATTTTTTTTACCATCTTTAATATCTTTTTTATTTTCATCTTCAATTATTTTAATATTATCAATTAGTGCTTTTGCCATTTGCTTTAAAACATCATTCTTTTTTGCACCACTTAGCGTAGAGATAATTCTACTTGCTTCTTTTGCATCAACTAAAAAATTCTTCATATTTTTCCTTATTTTTGAGTAACTTGAAATGCAGCTTCCACCGCTTTTATACATCCATTTCTTACGCCATTTTCTTCTAATGCGCTATATCCAGCTGCTGTTGTTCCACCTGGACTCATTACACCATCTTTTAATAGTGCAGGATGAATTGTTGATATTAACTCTCCAAAACCTTTAAAAAGTCCATTTGTTACTGCTATTGCATCTGATCTTTTCATCCCTTGCTTTACCGCACCATCACACAATGCTTCGTGAATTAGTGCTAAATATGCTGGACCACTTCCTGCAACTGCTGTTGCAATATCAACCTCTTTTTCACTACTTAACCATAATGTCTGCCCAATAGCTTTAAATAACTCTTCTGATTCTTTTTTTAACTCTATATCACCAGTCATTGTTGTCATAGACTCATCTACACTTGCTGCTAAATTTGGCATAACTCGTACTGTTGCATCTGATTTTATATTATCTTTTAGTGTTGATACTTTCGTACCTGCTAATACAGAATACAACTCTATTGCTGATCCTTTTAATCTAGCTCCAACCTCTTGAATATTGGCTGGTTTTACACATAAAATAACTTTTTTTCCATCCATATTAAATATATCATAAGTATATTTTTTTATTTTAACACCTAAGTTTTCTTCAAATTTATCAAGTTTTAAAATATCTCTACCTACAACCTCAATATTAAAAGTAGTTTTCAAACCTTGAGCTATAGATAATGCCATATTACCATTACCTATAAATGTTATTGTTTCTTTCATTTTTATTCCTATTAAATTAATTATTATAAAAAAAGGACAACTTAAAAGTTGTCCTTGAGATTTTCTACTTTATAGAGTCAGCAAACTCTTTAAATATATATTTACTCTCATGAGGACCAGGACTAGCTTCTGGATGATGTTGAACTGAAAATATAGGTTTATTTTTATATTTTACACCCTCTATAGTATTATCAAATAGATTTATATGTGTAAGTTCTGCAATATCTTCAATAGAATCTGGAACATTATAGTTATGATTTTGTGCTGTAATCTCTACTATATTTTTTTGATTTTTTACAGGATGATTTCCACCATGTTGTCCAAATTTTAATTTATACGTATCATGTCCATGAGCAATACTTAACATCTGATGTCCTAAACAAATTGCAAACATTGGGATATCTTGATCTATAAGTTTTTGAACCTGCTCTTTCTCTTTAGTTAAAGTTAAAGGATCTCCAGGACCATTACTTAAAAATACTCCACCAATTTTTCCATCTTTATATTGTGCAATTAAATCATCAGCTTTAAAATCACTTGGTATAACTTCAACTTCAAGTCCAGATTCTACAAGCTCATTTAATATATTTCGTTTAACCCCAAAATCTATCACTATAACTTTTTTATCAGACATAACTGCTTTATTGTATGCCATTGTAGACATATTCCAAGCACCATTTTTATGAATATAACTCTCTTTTGTAGTAACTTGTTCAATATAATTTATATCTTCAATTCTAGGAGATGATTCTAGTTGTTTTTTTAATTCATCTTTATCTGATATTTCTGTTGATGCTATCATCATCATAGCACCAGTATCTCTTAACATTTTTGTTAAATATCTTGTATCAATATCACAAACACCTAAAGTACCATTTTCCTTTAAAAGTTCTGCAAGAGATTTTTCTGCTCTAAAGTTTGAATATTCATGGTTATATGCTCTTACAAATATACCTTTACAATGAGCTTTACTACTCTCTGAATCATTATCATTTACACCAACATTACCAATCTCTGGTGCTGTAAAAGTTACAAATTGACCAGCATAACTAGGATCAGTAATAATCTCTTGATAACCAGACATAGATGTATTAAATACCAATTCACCAACTTGTGTACCAGATGCACCAAATGATTTAGCTTCTAAATATGTACCATTTTCTAAATAGATATAAATTTTTTCCATTATATAAGCCCTTTCTTAATTAATTCCTCTTCATACAGTCTATTAAATACCGCATCATAATCTTCTGTTCCAGGTATCAATTTTCTTTTATAAGTTTTAATTTTTTCATATGCTAATGTATCAGCTTCATCATAACCTTTAATAAAGTCATTTATTGATGTTGAGATTATATTTTTAACTTGATTATCATTTACTTCAAAATGTATAAAATCCTCTTCATATAAATAATCCATAATAAGATGTGCAATATTTGAAAATCTATCTTCAAAATTTAGGTTTACCCCAAATTCATTTGCCATTCTTTTTTTAGTCATCCAAAAAAGTTGTCTATAATCTGCTTTGTAAAATTCTATCTCTGACTCTTGATCTTCAAGAAGTTCATCAACAGCGATATCTAACTCAATCTCTTTTTGTATATCATTATTTAAAATATCTTCACACACCTGTGTAATAAGAGATTTTTCTTTTCTAACTTCTATAAAATCTGTATTTATTAAATCTTTAGTAATTTTTCTTGCTATATAAGAGCTATGTTGTTTTTTCAATTTCATAAATGTTATCCTTGATTATCTTATAATAGTATCTTCACGCTCTGGACTAGTAGAGATGATACCAACTTTAGTTTTTGTTAACTCTTCAATTCGTTCAATATATTGTTTAGCTGTTGTAGGTAACTCTTCATAAACTCTACAACCTTCAACTTTACCCCAACCTGCTATATCTTCATATATAGGAGTTATATTTTCCATATCTGATGGAACATAATTTATTCTTTCACCATCTACTTCATAGGCTACACAAATTTTAATTGTTTCGAAACCATCTAAAACATCAAGTTTCATTAATGATAATTGATCACAACCATTTAATCTACTTGCATGTTTAACAGCAACAGCATCAAACCAACCACATCTTCTTCCTCTTCCTGTAGTAGTTCCTACCTCTTTACCAACATCAGCCATAGTTTCACCTGCTTTGGTAAAGTCTTCAGTAGGAAAAGGTCCATTTCCTACTCTTGTAGTATATGCTTTTACAATTCCAGTAACAACACCAATATCACAAGGAGCAAGTCCAAGTCCAGTACATGCACCAGCACTTACTGTTGCACTTGATGTTACATAAGGATAAGTACCATGATCAATATCTAACATTGTACCTTGCGCACCCTCTAAAAGTATCTTTTTATCTGCATCTATAGCATCCCATACCATATTTGTAGTATTTGTAATAAATTTAGCTAATTTTTCATTATATGAAGTAAGCTCTTCTAGTAGTTCAGTTTCATTTGGAGTAACTACTTCTAAAGCATCAAATATAACTCTATTTTGATCAAAATATGCCATAATATTTTCACATAATTTTGATGGATTTAATAGCTCACCCGCTCTTTGCCCAATTCTATTTATCTTATCAGAGTATGCAGGTCCAATCCCTTTCCCAGTAGTTCCAATAGCCGCATCACCTTTAAGTTTCTCTCTAGCTTGATCTATTAAACTATGATATGGAAGATTTAAATGTGCTTTATCTGAGATAAAAATTCTACCCTCAAGGTTTTCAAACTGCTCCATCTCTTTGATAATTGAAGCAGGATTTAATACAACTCCATTACCTATAACATTTATAGCTTTAGGGTTAAGAATACCTGATGGTACAAGATGAAGTGCATATCTTACACCATCTACCCAGATTGTATGACCAGCGTTGTGTCCACCTTGGCTTCTACATACCATATCATACTCTTGAGCAAGTTTATCAACTATCTTACCTTTCCCTTCATCACCCCATTGAATCCCTACGATTACATCACATTTACTCATATTTGCTATCCTTCCATTACTTTTAATAAATTATCAGTATATAAAGCAAACCCTAAAGAGTCTACTCCATTACTTTTATATCCGCCACCTTTGGCTATTGTTGTTTTTTCATTTAATACTCTATAAAATATATTATCATAATATTTCATGGCACTATAATATATTGGAGATATTGTTACATTTTTATAACTTACACCATTACCAATAGTTATAAGTTTTTTACATTCACCTTTTAAACTTTCAGGGATAAGATCAATTATATCTTCAAGCTCTTTTGTATTAGTAACTTTAATAAGTGCTGTTAGCCAATCAATATTTAAATCAAAAAGTGAACCTATCTCACCGTTTTTAAATAAGTTTATATCTATATCATACTCTTTTGAAATAATACTAGGTATATTAATATTTGCAATTTGAACAAATGCATCTACATTTACCTCAGATAATAGATTACAATTTAAATTTATCATATCTGATACATTATCATACCCAATCCACTCAGCACCTATTTGATAAGTTTCATTTGCAGGATATGTAAATACTGGTTGAATATAAAACCACTTTTTATGCATCGTAGAACGACCTAGTCTTTTTGTAATAATTCTTACAACGTCTAGTGTACTATCTGCTCTTAATGCTAAAATATTATTTGATTCATCACTTAGTGTTATAAGCTCTTTTCTATCATCAATACTTTGATGTTGAGAATATGAGAAGTTAGGTGTAACTATCTCTTCAAAACCATTGTTTTGTAGATAATTACTTGCTTTATATTCTAAATCTCTTTTAGCTTTTGCACTATTACCAAAATATAATCTACTTCCGTTTGGAATTTCATGTTCAAAAATCATTATTTAAATGTACTTTTCATAAATATTTTATTTGCTGTACCATCAAATACTCGTACACCAATCTCATCAAGTGCTTTTTCGATAGCATTTACAGCCCAAACCGCTTCATAATCAGAAACTAGACCCATATGATTTATTCTAAATATTTTACCCTTTAGATGATCTTGACCACCAGCAATATTTAAATCAAATTTTTCTTTAAGAATTTTTCTAACTGCATTTGATTCTTCACAATATATCGTAGTCATAGCATTTGCAGGTGTTGAAGGGTAAACTTCAAGACCAATCGCTTTTAAAGCTTCTCTTGTTGATTTTGCTCTTAATGCTGTTTGAGCATAAAGATTTTCAAATCCAATCGCTTTTATTTTTTCTAAAATAGATCCTAATCCAATGATAAGAGTTGTTGCTGCTGTATATGCAGTTGTATTTGTTTTTTGTTTTTTTATCTCTGAATTTAAGTTTAAATAATACCCAGCTGGTTTCTTTTCTATTTTTAAAACAGCTGCATCACTAAATCCAATCATAGATAAACCAGGAGGAAGCATAAGTGCTTTTTGACTTCCTGTAATCAGCGCATCGATATTTGTTGTATCAATTTTTTCAACACCAACAGCAGTAATACCATCAGCTATTATACTAATATCTTTGTTGATATCTTTAACAGCTTTTGCGATCTCTTCTACAGGATGTCTTAAACCTCCAGCGCTTTCACAAACTTGAATAAATATAGCGTCAATATCACTATCAGATTTGATAGTAGATACTATCTCTTCAACACTTACAGCTTGATTCCATTCATGTTTTATCTCTACATTTGGAATATTATGAGCATCACAAATTTTTCCAAATCTCTCTCCAAATTTACCACTATTTACAGTCAAAGCTTTTTTATGAGTAAGATTTGTAATACAAGCTTCCATTGCACCAGTACCACTTGATGCCAACATTACACATTCTGGCATATCAAAAAGCTCAAGTAATAACTCTCGTGTATTTTTAAATATATTTTCAAATTCAGGTGTTCTATGATGTAGTGTTTCTCCACTCATAGCAGTTCTAACAAACTCAGGAACAGGCGTTGGGCCAGGAGTCAAAAGCATAATAATCCTTTAAAAAAATTCAGTAATTGTTAATAAGTATATCTAAGATTGTCTAAAAATTTACTTTATAAAAATTGTGAAAAATTTATAAGATTATTAATTAAATATTTTATTTTAATAAACTAACTTTAAAGATTGTCCAATTATTTATCATCTCAATATCAATATTTCCATTTAGATGTTTTTCTACACTTTCTCTAACGATATAAAGACCAAGTCCTACACCTTGACTTTGATGCTTTGTTGTAAAATAAGGATCATAAATTTTAGGTAATATATCTTCTTTTATCCCTATACCATTATCCTTTACAGACATAACAATCTCTTTCTCATTATTTTTAAGTTCAATCACAATCTCTTTTTCATCATCTTTAGTAGAATTTAATAATGCATCTCTTGCATTTTTTAATAAATTTAATACTACCTGAGAAAAACTACTTGATACTAAAACAAACTCTAACTCTTCTTCTGGAAAATCAATTGTTATTTTTATATCTTCCTCGTATGATGATTCAAAAATATCAATATTTGTTTTTAATAAATCTTGTAATATTACATTATGTTTTTCATTCTTTTGATTTACAAAATCACGAAAATTATTAATAATAGAAGATAACACTTGTGCTGTATCTGCAATATCTTTAATAGATTGATTTTCTTCCTCTTCATCTGCCATACCCATATTTCTCATTAATTGCATACCTGTAGCAGCACTACTTATTGCATTTAATGGTTGTCTCCATTGATGGGCAATATTACCTATTAGTTCACCTAATTGTGCAAATTTTGCTTGATCATTAAGTTGCTTATCTTTTATTCTATTTGCTTCAACTTCATCTTTAACTCTTTGTTCAAGATTTTTATTTAAATCTCTTAACTCTTTTGTTTTTTCATCAACTTTTTGCTCTAAATGATTTTTATGTTCATCCAACTCTTCATTTAGCTTTATCATCTCAAACTGCTGTCTATCACTTTGTTTCATTATTTTATCTAATCTTCTACTTTGTCTTTCGTAGTTCTTTAAAAGTAATTCTACATCAATTTTTGTATTCTCTTTTTTATTTAACATTTATTTTCTATCCTTTGATACAATGATTCAACTTCTTTTTCATTCTTTATTATAATATTATTTTCTGAAAGTTTATCTACTGTTATACCATAACCTTTAACTTTTCTAGAGGTAAATGTTCCATCATAAATAAATTTATTTGAACAAGATGGAGAATTTGCCTTCATTAAAGCTATTTTTATACCTTTACTTTTACAAAATTCAGCTGTTTTTTTAGCACCAATAATAAAGTTTGATGTTTTTTCATCACCATTTTTATCTATAACTCGTAAAGGATTTTGGGAAATTATTTCACATGGAATTCGAGGAGTTGGTAATCCACCAACAACCTCTGGGCAAAAGTCAAATAATAGATATTTTTCTTTTAATTTTTCTATTGTTTTTAAATCTAAACAATTATTTGTTCCATCGTATTTTACATTATGACCTAACAAACAACTACTTATAAGAAGAGGAGTTTTTATATTCTTGCTATTTGGCAAGAGTCTATACTCTTGCCTCTTCACGTCTTTGTAAATATACCCATTGGTCATCTACTCTTTTTTGCCACTCATCAATTAAGTATTCATATTGTGGTTTAAAAAGATGTTTAAATCTTGGTTGTACACCTAAATAATCTCTTACTGGTACAATATTTTTTGGTCTATATGTGATATTTAATTCTCTACCATCAATAATTTCATAAAGAGGGAATACTAAAGAATCAGTAGCCATATCAGAAACTTCAATTGTTTGATGAATAGGGAACTTCCACTCAGTTGTACATGCTGACATTGCATTTATATATACAAAACCATCAGTATCAAAACCTCTTTGGATTTTTTTAACCATATCTTTCCATTTATTTGGAGCAATTTGAGCTACATATGAAGCACCATTTGAAGCCATGATCTGCATCATATCTTTTTTATTTTGTCTCATACCATAACTATCACTACCTGCTGGAGATGTAGTAGCACTAGCACCAATAGGTGTAGATCCACTAGCTTGTCCACCAGTATTAGCATATACTTCATTATCTAAACAAACGTACATCATGTTATGACCTCTATCACAACATCCTGATATCCACTGAAAACCGATATCATAAGTAGCACCATCTCCACCAAATGCAATAAACTTAGGCTCTGGAGTATCTGCAGATATTCTACCTTTATTTCTTAAAGCTCTATTTGCAGCTTCTGCACCAGCAACTGCTGTAGAACCATTTTCAAATCCAATATGGATCCATGAACAATCCCATGAAGTATGAGGATAGATAGCAGTACAAACTTCTAAACACCCTGTAGATGCACCAACAACAAGATTATCGTTTGTAGCATTTAAAATTTCTCTTACAATGATAGAGTGAGCACACCCTGGACATAATACATGAGCACCCTCAAATCTTTCAGCAGCAGTTGAGAAAGATTTTAAGTTTTTAATCTCTTTATTTCCTTGTGGTGGAGTACATCCACCTAATAAACTACAACTCATTTTAGTTTCCTTCTACATTAAAATATTTAAGTTCTGGACCTCTAACTCCAACCCATCTTTGAATTGTTCCGTTTAGTTTACCAGCTTTTACTTCATCTTGAGCTATCTCATAAATCTCTTCAAGCTCAACAACAGTCATATCTCTACCACCAAGTCCATAGATTACATTACTCATAAGTGCTCTAGCAGGTGTATTAATCATAGCAGATGAAATATCTTGGAATAATTGTCCTAATTGTCCACCAGGAGCTGATCTATCCATACATACTACAGCTTTTGCATTTTGTAACATAGCCGCTAATTTCTCAACTTGAGTAGGTCTAAATACTCTTGGCATTAATACACCAGCTTTTATACCTTTTTCTCTCATATTATCAGCTGCAATTTGTGCTGTTTCAAAAGTAGTACCTAAACATACTATTACAATATCAGCATCATCTAATTTATATTGCTCAATCATATTATATTTTCTACCACTTACTTTTTCAAACTCAGCAAATACTTCTTCTATTACAGAAACTGATTTCATCATAGCATCATTTTGTTTTGCTTTATGCTCCATATGCCAATCTGACTCTGTTTGAACACCATGTGTTACAGGTTTGTCAAAGTTTAACATAGAGTTTACTTCTAAATAAGATCCAACAAATTCACCAGCAATCTCATCAGAAAGAGTTCTAACATTTTGTGCTGTATGAGATGTCATAAATCCATCTTGATTTGATATTACTGGAAGTCTTACATCTTTATGTTCACCAATTTTAAATGCACAAAGAGTCATATCGTATGCTTCTTGAGGATTACAAGAATCTAAAGATATCCAACCTGTTTGGCTTGTAAGATATAAATCTGAATGATCACCATTTACATTTAATGGTGCTGCTAATGCTCTATTTACAAGACATAAAACAATTGGCATTCTCATACCAGATGCTTGATAAAGAACCTCAACCATAAGTGCTAAACCTTGAGAAGCTGTTGCAGTTGCAACTCTAGCTCCTGCAGCAGATGCACCAACACATCCTGACATAGCAGCATGTTCTGATTCAACAATTACTACTTCACCATCAACATAACCATTTGCATGAAATGAAGCATAACCTTCAACTGTACCAGTAGATGGAGTAATAGGATATGCAGAAAGTACATCAACTCCTGCTTGTCTTAAAGCTTGAGCATTAGCAAAGTTACCATCCCATACCTCAACACCATTTAATTCCATTATTTTTTTATTTTGCGCCATGGGTTATTCCCCTTTCTTTTTTGATACTTTTTCAGGCCATTGTGTAAGAGCATCTTCATTTTTTAAATTTTCATCAAACATTATAAGTGATTTTGGATTTGTAGGACAAACTTCTACACAAATTCCACAACCTTTACAGTGATCATAATCAATTCCTACCATCTCTTTATCTCTTGAGATAATTGATGAATCTGGACAATATAACCAACAGTTTTGACAATCGATACAAAGATCAACATTCCAAACTGGTTTTACAACTCTCCAGTCACCTACATATTTATTCATTGAGTTTGTTTCAGCTACATTTCTATCTTCAGGGTTAACATTTACAACTGTAAAGTCAATCTCACCCTCAAAAGAGTTTACACATGCTCCAGGAAGAACTTCATCCCAACCCATATCCCAAATTGATTTTTCAAATTGGTCTTTAGTTTTATATAATTTTGTTGTTACATCACTATGTTGTGCCATTTTGTACTCCTATTTAACTTCGTCGTATGCTCGTTGGATAGCCAACATATTTGCATCTACAATTTTTTGAGGTAATTTTGCAAGAACTTTTTTCATAGCTTCTTTAAAATCTTCAATTGGAAACATTCCACTAATTTTCATGAAAGCACCTAGTACTGGTGTATTTGGTATTGGTCTACCGATTGTTTCTTGTGCAATTTTTAAACAATCTACTGTAAATACTCTATCTTCAATACCTTGAAGTGTTGGTATTAAAGAGATTAAATCTTCTTTAGATAAATGAGTTGTAATAATATATTGTGTAGATTCTTTACCATATTGTGTAATATCATCAGTAAACGCTAAACCTGGATCGATTACAAAAACATAATCTGGATGCATATATTTTTCATGATTTAAGATCACTTTGTCATCGATTCTGTTATAAGCAGTCATAGATGCCCCTCTTTTTGCAGAACCATAAAATGCAAACGCTTGTACTTCTTTACCAGTTTCAGCAACAACTGAACCTAAACCTTTAGCACCTGTAACAGCACCTTGACCAGCACGACTGTGCCATCTAATCTCTAGCATATTGTCTCCTAAATATTTTTTAAATTTTATAATTTTAACTATTTCATAATCATATGGCTCAATTCTAAACAATTACAACTTACATTATGCTTTAGAATTAACTATTTTGTATCAATTTTACCGCTTCCAAAGAATCGGTAACAATATTTTGTGTATATTTTACCAACTCATCTTTTTTACCATATCCACATAATACTGCCACACTATTTATCTTTGCATCATTAGCTGCAATAATATCTAGCTTTGTATCCCCTATCATATAAATATTTGATGAAGCTTTTAAGCCCATATTTTCCAATGCTTTAAATATTGGTTCAGGATGCGGTTTAGGATTTACAACCTCTTGTCTACCAATAATCGTTTCAAAATAACTCATTATTCCAAAATTCTCAAGCAATGGAATAGTATATGCAGTTGTTTTTGTGGTCACTACTCCTAATCTTGCAAAACTTGATGCTAATTTTACACACTCAACTGCTTGTGGTAATAAAAATGTTTGAGCTTGAGATATTTTTCTATACTCTTTTTTATAACTATCTACAAAATTAGATACTTTATCTTTTGGAACACCCAAGGTATGGTACATCACATCAAGTGGATATCCTATCTCGTTTTTTATATCCTCTACAGAACCTTTAAAATTAAAATCTAACTCCTTAAATGAATGATAAAAACATCCTACTATAGCATCTGTACTATCTATTAATGTACCATCCAAATCAAATAATATTACTTTTTCCATATTTTTCCCCTTTACTTAAATAGCAATTTTACTCTCTCTTTTTTATAAAAATCTGATCTTAATTTTTCTAATTGACCATTACTAAAAGGTGAGCCATTTATAACTCTACCTTTTAAGATATCACTATTTATTAAATCTTTATCTAACATAATTCTATTTTCATGACATATCTCACAAGACTTTGCTTTTTTTGTTATCGTGTGTGGAGAATATGGGATAAAGGCTTCTATCTTCTTTTTATCAATTTCATAAACATCATCTAAAATCATTTTTCCATTTTTATCTTTATAACTTATTCTATATTGAAACATTGGTCGGGCTATTTTAATTTTCCCATTTTTATCATTTACTAAAAATATATTTTCCCAGCGTCTAAATTTCCAACCACTATACCAAATACCATCTTTTAGTTTAT
>Ga0256837_1001407_pt1 | contig 16662 bp, 15 predicted proteins | sample 4562384metaG_FD_185976 | JGI IMG/M metagenome (GOLD analysis project Ga0256837, IMG submission 185976) | Hydrothermal vent microbial communities from Guaymas Basin, Mexico - 4561-384 | ecosystem: Environmental > Aquatic > Marine > Hydrothermal vents | place: Mexico: Guaymas Basin | collected...
GATGCGTATATAAATTAAACCCAAGCTTATATAAAGCGCATCTAACAGGCGTTGCCACGGAATATGTGGTTAAAACGCCTTTTGGGTTTATAATTTTTTTTATATCCTCAAAATACCCTTTAGTCCAGAGCTCTTTATTCACTTTCGGTGAAAAAGCGTCCTGATATATTATATCAACTTTTTTCAAACTTTTTATAAATTCCCTCGCATCTTTTATTTGAACATCTATTGTAACATTTTCATCTTTATAATACAAATTTTCGCTGACCTTATTTATTATATGTTTAATGGAATTAAATTCTGATGGATAATCAAAATTTTTAAGGCTTTTTATAAGATTCAAATCAAGTTCGGGAGAGATTATTTTCAGTTTAACCCCCTCGGGTCTTTTAAGAACGCTTAAAAAAGAATTATATCCAAGCCCGAAACATATATCCAAAATAACTATTTCCCCTCCGAAATAATCGTTTTTTTCAGCTACTTTAAAAGCCGGATAAATATGTTTGTATAAAGATTCTACAACAGCCCCCTCGCTTGAATGGTAACATTCGTTATATTTAAAACTCTTTAGAGTAAAACTGCCGTCTTTAGTTTTGACCCTGCTCCATTCAGTCATTTTCAACAACCTCGACCAATGCGTTAAAAAGCGTTATAACGTCTTTATCTGCTCTTCTGAGGTGTTTTGTCAAGTTATAACTTATAATCCAAAGCATTTTAGAACCTATTTGAGGATAGGTATCCACCAAAGAAATAAAATCATTATGGTCGATTTCAAGTATTTTACTGTTTTTAGCCGCTTTTATCGTAGAACTTACAAGTCCCCTGTCTATTAAGTTCACTTCTCCAAAAAGCTCATCACTAGGCGCTTTAATATTGGTAATTACATATTCGTCCTCATAAACAGTAGCTTTCATAACGCTTATTTCCCCCTCTAAAAGCAAAAACGCCTTTTGGGAAAAATCGCCCTCCTTTACTATAATTTCACCTTCTCTCACATCTCTTTTAATAAAAAAATCAACCGCTATTTTATATTCCTTATCGTTTAATGTCTTAAACAAAGGATGTTCTCTCATAATATCTCCTCTATAATCAGCTGAATTTCGTTATTATAATCGTTAAAACCCACGGAAAACTTAAATTTTATATACTCTTCAAAATCTTCATCAAAATTAAAAATAACGGCTGGCAAAAAACAGTCTTCTTGAGAAAGCACAAGCTTATAATGATTGTCTTTGAGATTATAAACATATTCCACCTTAGCTTCAGCCGTAAATTTAGGTTTTGGATTACCCTCTCCATAAGGCTCAAACTCTTTTAAAATTTCATATAAATCATAATCTATTTCTTTAAAAGGCAGTTCTCCTAAGACAAAATCCTCAATATAAAAATCTTCTTTTTGATATTTTTTAACTTTTTCGTTAAGTTTTTCTTTTAAAAATTTTAAATTTTTCTCTTTCAGTTTCAATCCGCAAGCCATTTTATGGCCGCCAAACCCTTCAAGAATATCCGAACACTCCTCAACCATTTCAAATATATCTATATTTCCAAGACTTCTGCCGCTTCCTTTATAACCTTCGGAAGTTTTACTTAAAACTATAGCCGGTTTTTTATAGCGGTGAACGAGTCTGCTTGCTATTATTCCTACAACACCTTCGTGAAAATCTCCCTCAACAACCAAAAAACCGTCACTTTCGTCAATTTTTATCTGTTCAAGAATATTTTTTTCTATCTCTTTTCTTTTATTGTTTATCCCGTCAAGCTCAAGCCACAATTTAAAAGCCTCTTCATCGTTTTGGGAAATTAAAAACCTAAAAGCCAAAGAGGCATGACTTACTCTTCCAGCGGCATTAAGACGCGGTGCCACCTGAAAAGCTATATCCTCGCTTTTAAGCTCCTTTTGAAAAAATCTTTTTATAGCCGCACTAAAAGGTTTTAACGCCCTATTTAATCTTTTAAGCCCCATATTAACAAGGGTTCTGTTCATATGGGTAAGGGGCATAACATCTGCTATAACGGCAATGGAGAGCATATCCAAAAATTCCCTTAAATCGGTATTTAATTTCATTTGATGTTTTAAAGCCGCACATAAATACCATGCAACCTCAGCCCCGCATATCTCCTTAAAAGGAAAATCGGGGGATGTTTTAGGATTAACGATTGCGTAAGCTTTTGGAAGGTTATCGCAAGAAACAGGGGTGTGATGGTCGGTTATTATTAAATCTATCCCTTTTTCTTTACATATTTTAGCGGCTTCAAAAGAAGTAATACCGTTATCTACGGTAATTATCAAATCGGCTTTTATTCTCTCAAGCAGTTTTGGACTAAGGCCGTATCCCTCTTCAAACCTGTCTGGAATAACTATTTCAAAATTATCGTAAAAGTTTTTAAAAAAAAGATGCATAATAGAAGAACTAACAACCCCGTCAACGTCGTAGTCCCCAACAACAACTATTTTTTCTTTTTTCTCAACGGCTTTTTTTATGCGTAAAGAAGCTTTTGTTATATCGTTTAAAAGAGAAAAATGGGGAAGATTAAGAGAACTTAATTCCTCTATCCTGTTTGAGAGAATTCTTCTGATTTTATCTTTTGTCAGCATCTTTTACATTTATATGCGTTTTCCACAAAAGACATAATTACCTTATTGGGATTTTTAAGTTTATTGGTAAATTCCGGATGAAACTGAACCCCTACAAACCAAGGATGGTCTTTAAGCTCAACAGCTTCTATAAGCCCTTCTTTACTTTTACCGCTTACAAGCATACCGTTTTTTTCAAGCTCTTTTTCATAAGCGCTGTTAACTTCGTATCTGTGGCGGTGTCTTTCTATTACTTTATCCGTTTTATAAGCCTCATGTAGTTTTGTATCCGGTTTAATCAGACACTCGTATCCCCCAAGCCTCATAGTCCCGCCAAGAGGAGATGTATGCGTTCTTATCTGTTTTTGTCCGCTAGCGTCAATAAATTCGTCTATAAGATATACTACAGGCTCGCTGGTATCAGGGTCAAACTCCTGAGAATTGGCGTATTTAAGCCCTAAAACGTTTCTGGCGAATTCTATAACAGCCAGCTGCATTCCAAGACATATACCAAGATAAGGTATTTTGTTTTCCCTGGCGTATTTAATGGCTTTTAGTTTACCCTCAACTCCTCTTTCCCCAAAACCTCCGGGAACCAGAATACCGCTAACTTCCGAAAACGTTTCGGCCATTTCCTCTTCGCTCATTTTTTCAAGTTTTTCACTGTCCACCCATTCTATATCGACTCTCATATCAAGATGAGCCCCACTGTGGATTAAAGACTCTATAAGAGATTTATATGATTCTTTAAGCTGCAGATATTTTCCTACAAACGCTATTTTCACCTCTTTTTGAGGAGATATGATTTTTTTAACCAGATAGTTCCATTCACTCATATCCGGATGAAGTTCACCTAAATCAAGCTGTCTGGCAATAGGCTTTAAAATATCTTGATTTAAAAAATTTAAAGGCACCTGATAAACGGTAGGAGCGTCAACCGCCTCAATTACCGAATCTCTTTCTACATCACAAGAGTCTGCCAGTTTTTCTTTTAAAGATTTTGGAAGGGGTTTTTCCGTTCTGCAAACAATCATATGAGGAGTAATTCCTATACGTCTGAGTTCCTGAACGCTGTGCTGAGTGGGTTTGGTCTTAAGCTCTCCGGCGGCTTTAATGTAAGGAATAAGAGTTACATGAACAAACATGGCGTTATTTTTTCCTACTTCGTGTTTAATCTGTCTGACGGCTTCTAAAAAAGGCAGTCCTTCTATATCCCCGACAGTTCCTCCAAGTTCAACAACTACTACGTCAACATCTTTTGCGACGTCTTTTATTCTTCTTTTAATCTCATCCGTAATATGAGGGATAATCTGAACCGTTTTTCCAAGATAATCTCCGCGCCTTTCTTTTTCTATTACGCTTAAATATATCTGTCCTGTGGTAAAGTTATTTTTTTTGCTTAAATTTTTATTTAAAAACCTTTCGTAATTTCCTATATCCAAATCCGTCTCAGCCCCGTCTTCCGTTACAAAAACCTCTCCGTGTTCAAAAGGAGACATAGTCCCGGGGTCGACGTTAATATAAGGGTCTATTTTTACCATTGAAACTTTAAGCCCGCTATGCTGCAAAAGAGTGGCTATCGACGCCGATGTTATACCTTTTCCAAGAGAACTTAAAACACCGCCCGTTACAAAAATATATTTTGTCATTTATTCCCTTTTTTATTGAAATTATATCATTTTAATAATTTTATTTCCTCATCAAAATAACCAGGAAGCGTATCGTAAGGATTACTCCCGCTATCATCCGTCACATAAAGATACCTGCATCTGTATTTATATAAAATGTCTTTCATTTGAGTCTCATTTGCGTCATATACAATAATAGAGGATTTATCAGTATATGTTTCACATGTTTTATTTGGAATTAAAGAAGCATTTCCTTCATAAACAACAATATTATCCGCTAAAGAAAAATAAACGGCGTTTGGCATAGTCCCGGGATTTAAAACAATGTAATAATCCCCTTTTGATAAAATATAGTCTTTAAGGTCGCTGTAATAATCATAATGAACCGCATCACTGGTAACTTCATCTATAAAAAAGCCTTCTATCTTGGGATAAAATTCTATCCATTTATCTATTTCGTCTTTAACTATTTCTATATTTCTTTGAGCGTAAGTGGTATATACATATCCAACCGGTTTCTTGCCTTTTGCAATCAAATCTTCTATTTTATGGGTATAAAAACTGTCTTTACTGTTCCCAGGACCGTTGTCGGGATTTACAATAGCCACAATATCCGCATCAGCGTCTATTACTTTTTGCCATAAATCACTGTCATAAAAATAAGCCGGTATTATCAATCCCCTATTAGAACTCTCCTTTACAACGCTAATCCCGCAACTAGTTAAAAACAATATCCCTATAAGAAGGAAATATTTTTTCATAACCGTCCTTTTTAGTTTCAATTTTATCACATTTTATGATAAAATGCGGTTTGCAAAACAAATTTTGAAGAAAGGTGGTGAGAGCAGTGCCAGGAATCGTAGTACATCCGGGAGAAGATTTCGAATCTGCTTACAGAAAGTTTAAAAGACAGGTTGACAGAAACCTTATCGTAGTTGAAATTAGAAAAAGAAGATTTTACGAACCTCCAAGCGAAAGACGCAAAAAAGAAAAAATCGCTACTCGTAAAAAAATCCTTAGAAAACTTTGGATGCTTAGAAGATACGAAAGCAGATTATAATCTGCTTTTTTTCTTTTTTTCTTTTATTAAATTCACAAACACTGTTTTTAAATTTTAAACAAAAAAGAAAAAGACCCCTTATTTACCAAAAACGGCATCAAACATAGAGTCTTTTCCCTCGTTATTGATTTTTTTAGCCTCTTTTTCCGGTTTTCTCAAAACAGCCCCAGTTACAGCTTTTCCTTCTATTACTCTTCCATGGGAAATTTTCGGAAGCACTTTTGTGATTTTTACTTTTCCTATATATTCTTCATCTCTTCCTAAATATTCTTTAGTATAAGGGTCATACAGTTTTTCTCCAAGGGCGTATACCTCAAACACGTCGCCTTTATGTATAAACTTACCGCCCATATTAATCAAAACCCTTTTTCCTGAAACCCTTATTATTTTTGGAGGATATATATTAAAAATAATCTGCTCTACCAATACCTGTGCTATTTTATCTGCGGCTAAAGCCACTATGCTCTCAGGTCTTGTTTTATTCTCCGGAATATCAAACTCAATATCAATCGTATCTGCCCATTTTATCTGCTGGGTAGGAATATTTAAAATTCTGTAACTTATAGTCGCATATCCTTTTTTTTCGCTGAAACTTCTACCCGTATAAGAAATTGTCTGAGTTTTTTTATCTATTCCGAAATCCAAAATTTTTCCTATTACGAAATAATCCGCCCCGAGCCTTTTTCCAAGCCTTGCAAGCTCAACAGGGTCCGTATTAGGATTTAAAAGAAAATTTTTTTCAAATTCGTAATATTTACTGTTTTCCCTGTCAAGAACGGTAAATTTTCTTGTCTGGGTCAATTTATTCACTATTGCCTGATTTATTCTGTCGCTGAGGGCTTTGCCATCAACCGCCACACCGTAAAAAGAGTAACTTTTTTTATATTCAAAAGGAATAACGGCAACCGCTCTTCTGTTTCTCGGATTAAGACCGGGGGATTTATATTTGTTAACAACCCTTGTTTTGGTAACGCTGACTTTAGCCACAAATTTATGAGGAGAAATCTCCTCAACGCTGTCTATTCTAAAACTATCCACTCTTCCCTGGGTAAGTTTGTCTATTTTGGACTGATAAGTAAAAACCGAAACGCTTTTTTTATCTCCCTCGACTAAAACATCCTGATTAATACTGCTTTTTTTTATATATACCCCGTTTAACTGACTCAGCGCCTCTATTAAAGCGTTATTAACCGCTTCTTCACGACTGGTGCCATAACCTGTACCGGTAATTATTTTTTCCGTTTTTACGCTGTAAACTTCTCCAAAAAGCATTCCCGAAATAAGTCCCAAAAGAAAAAAAAGTTTTTTCATACTAAAAATCCTCTACATCGTTTATAATTTTAGATTCTCTGTTTATTTCAGGCGCTGCGTGATTTTGATGAACTTTTTGAACTTTCGGTTTATTAATAATATTTTGGGAATTTTTCATTTTAATATATCTGTTAGCGTTATTAAACTGTCCGTAACTCCATGTAACTACAGACCCTACGTAAACCAGGTTGTTTTTATCTTTATAATCCCAGTTATAAACTTCGCTGGTACCTTTTAATCTGAAATTGGAAGTGGCTTTAATCTTTTTAAAATATTTATCAATTGTGTCTTTTATATCTTCTTTGATTTTTTGTACATCTTCCGAACCAGCTCCAAGAGTAGTGATTTTTTTTGCTATTTCTTCGTTTACCGATTCCACATCCTGACTTTCAACCGCCTGAATATTGGTTTTTATAAAATCTCCTATATAAGATTCAGCCCTCAACTTGGCTTTTCTTTTGGCTATAGCTATTTTTTTCATATATCTGGTTGGATTTTTGGTATTTAAAACGACAGACCACATTCCGTAAGATATAAGCATAGGTCTTCCCTGTTCGTCGTAAGTGTAACGAAGACCTATTTCTTTGAGATAATCCTCTTTTGTCTTAGGCAAAATATCTCTTAGCGATTTAGGTTTTCCCCTGACGTTTGTAGGTCTGCCTCTTGCTATATCTTTTGCAAACTGAATGGTTTTAGGAGACTGAATGGCTATAACGGCAACTTTAGTGGCTTTTCCCATTCCCGTATCCACAGTAGCCACTTTAACACTAAAAGGCACAAGTCCCGACATACTGTTAAAAGCCTCTTTTGCGATAGATGTAGAAAAATTGTCTTTAAAAAGCTGTTTTTTCTGCTCTACCGTCATTTTTTTCAGTTTTTCGGGAGAGACGCCTTGTTCTATAAGCTTTTGGTCTAAACTGTTTTCAACAACATCTAAAAATTTATCCATAATAACGGCGATTTTACCTTTTTGAGCCATATCTTCGGCTTCTTTTAAAGGAGGAAACTTATCGGCATTAGTGGAATCATCCTCAAACGTTTCATAAAGTTTTTTAACACTCTCTTTTCCAAACGTTTGCAAAATAAAATCAGCCTGCATATTTAACAGGGCTTTTTCATAAGCTATTACGAGTTCTTTTACATATGCCGGGTCTAAAGGAGATACGTTTACAACGGCTTCGCCGTAAAAAAACGTTCTTCCTTTTTTATCCGTTACCCCAAAAGGACCGTATTTTTCTACAAATTTATCTTTCCAAATCTCTATGGGGTCTGCATTATACTGTTGAATATTATTAGATTTTACATCTACTTCCGAAGCTCCAAAAAGCAATACACAACCGATTAACAAATTTCCTATTATTTTTTTCATATTCTATCCTTTTACCATGGAGCCGAATCGGCACTTCCGGCTTTTGAGATAACTTCTTCGCCCTCCCAAAAAGCAAGACCGCTTGTTACGTCTGTAAGACTCATCTGAATATAATAATCAACTCTTTGTTCTCCGTTTGGAAGAGGTGTCACCCTTTGGATAATCTTACCGGAAAGACTTAAATCAGGAGCTATAACAGTCCCTTTTTTAGCAACCGTTTTTTGGTTAAACTCATCGTCTTTTCTAAGCTTTCTAAGCTCATAAGTAGCCTTGTCTTCAGGCCCCCCGGCTCTAACCGCAGTTGTTACAATAAATTTTCCGCTGTTTAAAAGGGCTATTCTTATTTTTTTAACAAGCTGGTCTATGTCTATTCTCTGAGTTGTGTCGTTGGTAAAATCGCTTATCATCAAAACAAGAGGTTTACCCTCTTTTTTCATTTTAACCTCATACATTCTGTTAAGATAAGGCGATTTAAGCATGGATTTTACCAGTTTCATAGCCGCTTTTTCAAAATCCTCATATTCAAGGGCCAGTGTCGCAGGTTTTGAAACACCCTGCTGGCTGTTGATATATCGAACCTGTGAAGAGGAAGAAGCACATCCGCTAAAAAGAGCTATACTCACACCTATAGATACCGCTATTAAACTTTTTTTCATTGTTCCTCCTTCATTTCAAATTTAAAATCATAAGCCCTTGCATCACTTGCTATTGATGTTATCTGCTTTGTTTCTTTGGGATTTAAATAAAGCCTCTGCCAAGGCTCTTTATAAAGTAAAAAACCATCTTTATCAAACCATACGAATCTATACTGCATTTTTTGAGGCTCATCGGTATTGTTTTTAACCGTTAAGGCAACCTCTAAAAGAGAATTGTAAAACCTGCTTTTTTGATTAACAATAAAAACTTTTTTATAAAGCTGAGGATTGTTAACCTCAACTTTATTTTCATACGCCACATTACTAGCACCGCTTCCGCACCCTACAAAAAAAGCCGCTAAGGCTAAAAAAATAAACTTTCTCATTTAAAACCTTTGATAAGAGATTATAGGCTCGCTTGTTTTTTTAGGAATGGTAACAAACACTATATAGCTGCTCTTAGGGTCCGTTTTAAGTTCATATATCTTTTGACCATCAGGAGTCGTTATTACAAGTTTATCGGACGTTTGAACCTTAGCCACGTCAAACTCCTTAGGCAGCCTCTGCCATATTCTCGTATCGGCCCTGTTCATAGCACCCTGATATAAAGCACCCAAAACCCCTCCCATAACACCGGCCTTATCTTTTAACTGCTTTTGAATTACCGTTTGAACAACCGTTCTGGTAATTGCTCTTGTAACTATAACAGGAAATCTTTTTTTAAATTCCGTTTTAATTATCCTGTCCATAGAAGCCACTCTTTTTGTCTGAGCCTGTTCTTTTCCGTTTGAAACGCTTAAATACGCATAAGCCCTTTTTCTCATTTTTAAAGTAGGAAGTGCTATACCCGTATAATAAACGTTGTTTGAAAATAAAAACAGAGGAATGTCTATTCTTAATTCTTTTTTTATAGGACCCTCGCCGTTAAAAAAAACAACCCATGTATAATTCTGTCTTCTTGCGGCAACAGAGCCTTTCATTTTATCCGCCATTTTAAAATCGTCAAGAACGTAAACATCCCCTTCATCAAGTCCTTTAATCATACCGTAAGTCTCTTTAAATAAATCCGTAGCCTTAGCGTAATCTCCCTGATTTAGAAAAAAAACGCCGCTTAAATAAGTAACAAAAGGGTTTACAAAATCCGGATACGGTTTAAAAGCAAACAAATTCGTATATTTTTTTTCAATCGGCTCAAGCGTTTTTTTATTAGACGCCGCCGAAGAGATATCAAGTCCTTTTTTGTTTTTAAGTTTTTTTTGAGACTCTTTTTTTAGTTTTTCTTTTTCTTTTTGAATCTCTTTTGCAAAAAACTCTTTTGCCCTTTGCTGTCTTACAAGAGCCCTGTTAAACTCAACCCTTGCGTTTTGCATATCGCTTAAATCGATAAAATCGATACCTTTATATGCGTTTACCATAATTTTTTCGTAAATTCTCGGTCTGTAGTCCATAAAAGTATCGTTTGTAAGAGTCGCCCCTGCATTTGCAAGAATTTTTGAGCCCAAAACCTCTTCGTCATATTTTTTAATAAGTTTTTCCGCTTCATCGAAATAATAAACGCTGTCTTTATAAGACTCAACATAATAACTAACGGTCCCGGCTTCATAATCCCAAAGCAAATCGTCGGTTTTATTTTCTTCTTTGTATTTATTAAAAAGTGCCTGATATTCAGTTTTTGTAGAAGCGTTTTTAGCCTCTTGAAATTTAGAAGATTTTCCAAGATTGCTTATGGAGTTGCTACATCCCAAAAACAAAAACCCGGCAGCTAAAACAGCAACACTCTTTTTTACCATCCTTTTCATCCTTTCTCTAAGAATTAATAGACTTTAATTGTATAAAAATTTAAATTAATTTTCAATTAACAAACATCTAACATTTATTAAACTCTACTCTTGGCATAATTTTTAAATTTTTATAATCGGTAAACATTTTTTGATTATACATCTCAACCCCAGCCCTTGCTATCATAGCGGCGTTATCGCTTGTATATTTTATTTCAGGATAATATAGTTTAAAATGAAATTCGTCTGAGAGTTTTTCAAACTCTTCCCTTAAAGCTAAATTTGCACTCGCACCCCCCACTATAGCGAAATGTTTGGGTTTATATTTTTTTACAGCCCTTTTTGCCATAAAAATCAGATGCTGTATCGCTTTTTTTTGAAAAGAAGCCGCAATATCTTCTTTTTTGTATCTCTTTTCCTCAATAGCAAGCCTTACGGCGTTTTTAATGCCTGAATAGCTAAACTTGATATCGGAAGAGTTTTTAAGGGGAAGCGGCAAACCGACAATACATTCTCCTTTTAACGCAAGTTTTTCAATCACGGGACCTCCCGGATATCCAAGCCCCAGCATTTTTGCCACCTTGTCAAAACTTTCACCGAAACTGTCATCAAGGGTAGTGGCTATTTCGCAAACGTTTTTTATACCGTTAAAATTAAGTATTTTAGTATGACCGCCGCTTACCAAAAGCACCATCATAGGTTTTATCTCTTCTTTTTCTATAAACAGGGAATAAATATGACCTATTAAATGATTTACCCCTATTAAAGGCAGTTTTAACGAAATAGACAGAGCTTTTGCCATAATCACTCCCTCTTGAAGAGTAACGCTAAGCCCCGGAGCGTTTGTAACCGCAACCGCTTTTAATTTAGGAAAAAAATCTTTTGTTTCCTCCAAAATTTTAGGCAAAGCTTCGGCATGAAGTCTGCTTGCAAGTTCCGGTACCACCCCTCCGTATTTACTGTGTTCTAGTTCTTGAGAAACTTTTTTATGAAAAAGAAGCTTTTTTGTTTTTATATCCATAACGGCTATGCTTGAATCATCGCAACTGCTCTCAATGGCCAAAATCATAAAATTTCCTTATATATTAATTTTAAATTTTAAATGTATTTTAACATTAATTTTTTATTATAATATTAAAACAGAAAGGAGCTCCTATGAAAGTATTACTAATAGAAGACGATGAAAAACTGTCAAAAGCGATAGAAGAAGGCTTAAAAAAACAAAACTTTAGAGTAGACGTTGCAAAAGACGGGGAAGAGGGATTATATCTGGCAAAAAACAACCAATACGATGTTATGATTATAGACTGGATGCTTCCTAAAATAAACGGTATAGAACTTATAAAAAAACTAAGAGAACACGAAATATTCACCCCGGCTTTAATTTTAACCGCAAAAAGCGATATAGACGACAAAGTGGAAGGGTTAAGCGTAGCTGACGATTATCTGACAAAGCCGTTTGATTTTGATGAGCTGATAGCAAGACTCAAAGCTCTTTTTAGAAGAAGTAAAAAACTTCCGGAAAATATTATTAAAGTAGGCGATTTGGAAATGAACCTCGATACGAAAGAAGTAAAAAGGGCGGGAAAACCTATTGAGCTTATGGCAAAACAGTTTGAGCTTTTAAAACTTTTAATGATTAACAAAAACAAAATAGTAACTCCCGAAATGATAGAACAAAACTTATGGGAAATGAACGAAGAGAGACACTCAAACGTAATTACGGCCCATATTTCTTATATAAGAAAAAAAATAGACAAAGGATTTGATAAAAAGCTCATAAAAACAATCAGAGGCATGGGTTATAAAATAAGCGATGAATAATTTTAAAAACGAACTTTTTTATAAATACGCTTTAGTCGTTTTTTTAATTATCGCCTTTTTTGAAGGCGCTTTAATGTTTGCTTTGATAAAATCATTCGACACTCATTTAAAAGACAAATTAACCATAATAGCTTCTCAAATAGACCCCAAAAACTTTAATAAATCCACTCTTTTAAATTTGCAGCACAAATATAAGGTTTTTCCCCTTTTTGTCAGAATAACTACGATAAACAGCGATAAATTCAAACAAAACATAAAAGATGGATATTCCACAAATACAATAAACACGCCTCTTAAAAAAGAAAAAGTTTTAACCTATACTACAGTAAAAGACAATTCGATTATACAAATATCCACGCTTTACTCCACCAATGACGATAAAATTTCCATTATAAAATTTATTTCGATAGTAATTTCTTTTGTAATATACCTCATTGTTTTGCTTGTAGGCTATAAATTTATAGACACCATTGCAAAACAGATAGAGCTTACCTTTAAAAAACTTAAAAATTTCAATTCAAACGTTTCCCATGAACTAAAAACCCCTCTTGCCATTATGAAAAGCGAAATAGAAGTGGCTTTAATGAATGAAAACAAAGAATGCGATAAACTTCTAAAAAATATCCTTGAAGAGATAAACTATATAAACGATATAACGGAAAAACTTCTTTTTTTAACAAAAAACTACCAACAAAATAATTTTGAAAAAGTGGACTTAGAAGAACTTATTTTTGAGCTTTATGAAAAATACTCCAACAAAATAGAGTTCACATTCGATTTTGGAGAAGACGATTATGAAATTACGGGAGATAAAACGCTTCTTAAAATAGCTTTAGGAAACATTATAGAAAATTCGATAAAATACGGAGCCGATAAAATAAACATTACCCTTAAGAAAAACAAAAACAAAATAATTTTAACGATAAAAGACAACGGAATAGGTATTCCAAAAGAAAAACTCCCCTTTATTTTTGATGAATTTTACCGAGTTGACGAATCCCACAATAAAAGCATAAAAGGATTTGGACTAGGGCTTAGTATTGTAAAAAACATCCTAAATCTTCATAAAGCCAAAATCAACGTAAAAAGCGAAAAAGGAGTAGAGTTTATTATTGAATTTCCGGCAGCAAATCAAAAAAGTCAAAAAGTGGGCTTATGAAACACACCGGAATATTAAGTGTACAAAACATTGAAAAAGGCGCAAAATTTGTATTTAAAATAAGGAAATCGATGTGAAATCATTGATATACCATGAACAAACTAAACACTATCCCAATAAATTCGCAAAATCTTTAGGATACCTTGACTGGGAAAATCAGCCAAACCCATATAAAAGTTACTATAAAGCTCCAAAAATTCCTCTAAAAATTTCAAATCCCAAGCCTATGCCCTATGAAAAACTGTATATAAAAAATTTTCCTAAAGAGATTAACATCGATACCGTTTCTCAGTTTTTTGAATACTCTTTGGCATTAAGCGCTATAAAAGAATATATGGGTTCAAAATGGATGGTTAGAATAAATCCTTCAAGCGGAAATCTTCATCCGGAAGAGAGTTATTTAATTACGGAAAAAAACGTATATCATTTTAACGTAAAAGATTTTGCCCTTGAAAAAATAGCAAAAAGCGAGGAGGTTTTGGTAGAAAACGGAGCAGTATTTATCTTAACTTCCATTCCCTTAAGGGAATCTTGGAAATATGGGAAAAGAGCTCTTAGATACTGCCTTCTTGACACCGGACATGCTATAGCCGCCGCAAGGTTCAGCTCAAATCTTCTTGGGTGGAAAATGAAACATATCACCGAATATGCTGACGGCGAACTTGAAAAACTGATAGGGCTTGATAAACAAAACTTTTACAGAAACGAAGAAGAAATTTTTGAAGCGGCTTTTTATCTTTACACCGATAAAAAACCAAAAATCAATTTTAAAGCATTTAAAAAACTTGAATTTTTACTGGATTATTCTCCTCTTACCAAAAATTCGATAAGATGGGATATTGTTTTCAATACTTCAAAACATCTAAAAAGAGAAGAATCTTTTACCCCTGAATTTAAAGATTTTCCAATCTCTTTTTCACCTTCGCTTTTTAATGCGTTTGAAATTATAAAAAACAGAAGAAGCGCCCTTGATTTCAAAGATGTATATATTAAAAAAGATGAATTTTTGGATATTTTAGATAAAACCCTTCCTAGAAATATTCCTCCTTTTGATACAAACGCCGGACTTAACAAAATTGATTTTGTAATATTCGCAAACCGGATTGACGGGCTTGAAAACGGAATATATTATCTTGACAGACAAAATAATACGTTGGATATCATTGAAAAAGGTGATTTCAGCCAAGCCGCCAAGTTTATAAACTGCTCTCAGGATTTAGGAAAAAATAGCGCTTTTAGCATATCAATGGTAATAAATAAAAGCGAAATAAAAAAAGATTACCATTATAAACTCGCAATGTTTGAAGCCGGGATGATAGGTCATATTTTATATTTAGAATCTGAAGCAAAAAATCTAAGAGGATGCGGCATAGGGTGTTTTTTTGACGATTTGATTAGTATTGATATTCTAAACAATCCAAACATATTAAGTTTATACGGATTTAGTATAGGAAAACCTATATTAGATGAGCGGATTATTCCGATAAAAGCAACACAGGGAAGGTTGCTTTAAGCCAATTATTTTATCACTTTATATCTGTCAAGCTCTCTTTGAATATCGCGCATAGCCTGTTCTATTTTGCGAATATATTTTTGAATTCTTTCTTCATGAAGATGTTTTTTCTCTTCAAGTTCAACTTCTTTTTTAACTAAATCGTTTTCTTCCATTACCAGATTTTGATATTTTTCTTTTAATTCGGCAATTCTTGCTTTTCTTTGACTTAACTCTTTTAAAAGTCTTTGTCTGTCTCTCTCAAGCATTTCAATTTCTCTATCCGTTTCCGCCTCAAGAGTTTTTTGCATAATTCTTTTTAAATGATTGTTTATATCTTTTATTCTTGCTTCATTTTCTTTAATTTCTCTTTGAATAGCTAAAAGCTCCGTTTCTATTTCTACAAGCCTGTTTTTAACAGGTTCTAATTCAGATTCTATTTCAGCAAGCTTTTTTTTCTCTTTTTCAAGCGCTTTTTGCAACTTTTTAACACTTCCTTCTAACTCTTGTACGAATACTTCCATATTCCCCTCCTTAAATTTTTATTATATTATATAATTTTACATAACATTTGTCAATGTATTTTAGTAATAATGACTAAATAAGCTCGGCAAAAGAACAAATTTTTAAACATTTCGTAAAAGCTAAAAAAGTGCAAACCGCTACGCTTTAGTTACTTTATTTAGTCAGTGCCATTTTAGTAAGTAAACCATAAGTAAATTATAAGTGTCTGAGAGTGTATATGTATATATTAAAGACCCCAGAAACCTGCGGCACAGGAGCGATGGAGGTGCTCTGCTCCCTTCCGGGCCTGAAGCGTTGCCTCCACCGCCCCTTGCACAGGGCTGGGGCAATTGAAATTATATCATAATTTTTCCGTTTTTAATCTTTTTTTATTTTAATTTCAAAAGGCACGCTGTCTTTTATATGTAAATCCTGCTGAGGAAAAGGAATTCCTATACCCGCATCGTTTAACGCTTTATAAATCATTTTTAAAAATTCGCTTTTTGTGCGTCTTGGTCGTCTAGCGTATTCCCCTTTAACCCATACAAAAAGTTCAAAATTAAGAGAGCTGTCCCCCATTTCTATAAAAATCACCCTTGGAGTTACATCAAACTTTGGATGTTTTTTTATATAAGGAAGATTTGATTTCTCAAGTGCTTTTAAAACAACCTTTTCAACTTCTTCTGTTTTTACTCCGTATTCAACCCCGAAAGGCACCCTGAACCTTACCGTATCATCGTTTAAAGTCCAGTTTATTACATTGTTTTGAATAAAAGTCTGATTGGGAATAATCAAATCAATATTATCGTTCGTTCTTATAATGGTGGAACGCATTGAAATATCAATAACTTCCCCTTTTGTGTTTTCATCAATCTGTATATAATCCCCAACTTTCATGGAATTTTCAAACATTAAAATAATTCCGCTTATAAAATTGCTGACAATATTTTGAAGACCAAAACCGATACCTACAGACAAGGCACCTGCAATAATGGTAAGAGAGCTTAAATCAAGCCCTACGGCCTTTAGCGCACTCAAAAAAGAAACGGCAAGAACGGCATAATAACCGAAATTCCCAAGCAGTGTTGCAACCGAATGGGACATTTTATATTTTTTTCTTATTTTATAAATAAAATTTTTATAATATTTCCCGATATACCAACCCAAAATCAAAATAAAAAAGAATAATACAAAATTAATAGGCGTTATTGTTTTATCCCCAACATTAAAAAGAGGATAATTTATTATCTGTTTAATTTTTTGTAGCGTAATAAAAGCTTCTTTTTTAGTATTGTAAATAATAATTTTAGACCCAAACGTTTGTTTT
>Ga0256837_1001408_pt1 | contig 16652 bp, 18 predicted proteins | sample 4562384metaG_FD_185976 | JGI IMG/M metagenome (GOLD analysis project Ga0256837, IMG submission 185976) | Hydrothermal vent microbial communities from Guaymas Basin, Mexico - 4561-384 | ecosystem: Environmental > Aquatic > Marine > Hydrothermal vents | place: Mexico: Guaymas Basin | collected...
GAGCCACTTCTTCGTGAAGATTTAGATAAATTTCTAAAAATGATTTATGATTATGAGCCTAGTATAGATTTAGCAATGACTACAAATGCTTATCTTTTAAAAGGTACAGCACAGAGATTAAAAGATGCTGGACTTAAGAGGATAAATGTATCTATTGATACTTTAAAGCCTGATGTTGCGATAAAGATAGCACAAAAAGATGTTTTAAAAAATGTTTTAGATGGTGTTGATGAGGCATTAAAAGTTGGTTTAAAAGTAAAAGTAAATATGGTTCCTATGAAAGGGATGAATGCTGATGAGATTTTAGATGTTTTAGAGTATTCTAAAGAGCGAAATATGTCTATAAGGTTTATAGAGTATATGGAAAATAAGTTTGCTTCAAAAGATATATCAGGATTAAAATCACCAGAACTTTTAGAGATTATAGGTAAAAAATATAAATTTAGTGATGATGGTTTTGATGGTTCATCTCCGTCACACTACTATACTATGGAAGATGGTTATAGGTTTGGAATTATAGAGCCTTATGAAGATGATTTTTGTAAAAAGTGTAACCGTATAAGACTTACAGCAGAGGGAAATCTGATACCTTGTTTATATTTTGATGAAGCTATGAGTATAGCAGAATCGATAAAAAAAGGTGATATAAAAACTGCTGCTTTAGTTTTAAAAGAGGTTATAAGAACTAAACCAGAAAAAAATAGATGGGGTGGAGATGATAGTGAATCATCAAACCGTGCTTTTTATGAAACAGGTGGGTGATAGATGGCTAAAATCGATGAAATCAAAGAGAGTATAGGATATTTTAAAGTTATCTTTAGTATCTTAATAGCAGTTAATGTTTCTTTGGTCGCATGGTTATATAAAAATTATGAGTTACTTACGATTATTGATGCTATTTTATTGCTTAGTTTATCTATAAGTATAACTATTGGTATTATTTATATAAATAGAAAGATTTTATCTAAAATTAGAAGTTTGAGGGATTTATAATGGAAATATTAAAAATTAGTATATTTATAATAGTGTTTGGTGGGATAATGTTTTCTGTTTATGAAGCATTAAACTACTCTAATAAATTACATAAAAATTGAGTTAAATTAAATTGTCTGTTTATTTAGTAGAACATTTTTATAGTATTCAAGGTGAGGGGAGATACACTGGTGTGCCATCTCTATTTTTTCGCTTTGGTGGGTGTAATATGAAGTGTGAGGGGTTTGGTTGTGAAGAGAGAGCTGATGATGGTGCTTTAGTTCTTGGTTGCGATACAGTTTATGCTGTAAACAAAGAGCATTTTTCACACAACTGGATTCCCATAAACAATTCAAATCAATTAATCTCAATTTTAAAACAGTATGACTTACCATACCCAGTAGATATAGTTTTAACTGGTGGTGAACCTCTTATCTATGGTGATGATAAGATTTTTATAGAGTTTTTAGAAAGATTAGATGAGATGGGTCACTCTATAACATTTGAGACAAATGGCTCTTTAGGTGTTGATTTTGAGAAATATCCTATCTATAAAAAGTGTATATTTGCACTCTCTGTAAAACTTACAAACTCAAATGAACCTTTAAAAAAAAGGGTTAGGGGTGATGTTATCTACTCCATAGCTTCAAATGCTTCAGAGGCTTTTTTTAAATTTAGTATAGATAGAGATTCTATAAATTTAGGTTTAGAGGAGGAGATAGAGAGCATAACTATCCACTCACCAAAAACAAAAGTTTACTGTATGCCTTTAGGTGGTACAAAAGAGGAGGTTGAGGCAAATAGTGAACCTCTTGTGGAGTTTTGTAAAACAAAAGGGTATAACTTTAGTGATAGATTACATATCCGTATATGGGATCAAAATAAGGGAGTTTAATAATTTATGGTATAATATTCGACAAGAGGAGAGAGGCTAAAGCCTCTCAACTTTAAAACTAACTTTGAACCTGAAAAATACAAAGTTGAGTTTTAGTCGAAACTTACTCATAAGTTCCTCCAAAAGTCGAATTTTGTCCCACCGAAAGGTGGAGACAATAAAATTATATCCAATTCTTCTTAGGCTTATAAATGATAATCAGAAAACTATTCAAATTTGAAAATGCTCATATCGTTCGTGGATGCTCCACTATAAAGTGTAGAAGTTCACTTCATGGTCACTCATATAGAGTTGAAGTTTTGTTTGAATCTAACTTCTTAGATAATGGTCAAATGGTGTACGATTTTGGTCTTATGAAACAAAATATGAAAGCTCTTATTGAGAGTTTTGATCATGCTGTTGCTATCTGGAGTGGTGATTCTAAAGAGTATATAGAAGATATGAAAAAACATTCCCATAGGTGGGTTATACTACCTGTTTCACCATCTTGTGAACAATTTTCCCGTGTAATTTTTCTTATATTAGATAAACTTTTAGAGCTTACATCAACTGTAAATGGTGAAAAAAATGTAAAAATCAACAGTGTTATAGTTCATGAAACAGCTACTGGATATGCTCAATGTTTTAAAGATGATGCTTACTCTAAAAATATGGGAATGATAGATTTTGAAGATATAATATTTTCAGATGAGGTTAAAAATGATTGGGGTGATAATCAGCTTTGGGAAAAGATAAAAAAAGGTGAAAAGTTTATAAACCCTAAAGAGGTTTAGTGAGTTATTAAACTCACACTCTCTTTAGAGTTAAAACTAAATCTAGTTGAGATAATTTTTACAAAACTATCTTTTTTGATAAGTTCACAACTCTCATCTATCATAATAAATGAGTTTGAACTACCTAGTGGTGAAACCATCCCCGGTGCGAAGTTTTTATGTGGTGTAAAAAATTCACCATCAAAAAATCCAGGTACTAGATTTCTTCTACCAGCTCTTAGTTTATAATCATCTTTCATCTTAGCTTTTATGAAGTTTATATATTTAGAACTATCACCACTTAATGCTAATATGATCGATTGACCAAATAGTTCAAAGTTTAGTGCCGCTGCCATAGGGTTTCCTGGTAAATTTAAAATTAATCTATTTTCAATTTTACCAAATGTTGTAGGTTTACCTGGTTTTATCTCCACTTTATCAAAAAATATGTGGTTTTTAAACGCTTCAAATGCCTCTTTTGTATAATCAGCATCACCAACACTAACACCACCTGAAGTGATAATAAAGTCAGAATCTAAAGCACTTTTTATATGCTCTTTTAGATCTTCAAGAGTATCTTTAGCTGTACCTAGAAAATCAACTTCACACCCTAACTCTAAAGCACGAGATAGTAGAGTTGGTGTGTTTGTGTTGTAGAGTTGATACTCTGTAACATTTTCAAAGTGCATCTTAAGTTCGCTACCAGATGAAAATATAGTTACATGAGGTTTTTTATAAACTTTGATGTGTGAGATTCCTTGAGATGCTAATAGTGTTATCTGATAACTCCCTAATCTTTCCCCACAACTAAGAAGTAGTTTACCTTTTTTTATATCTTCACCCATAAATCTAATATGTTTATCTTTTTTTAGATCTTTTGGAAGTTTTATACCATTTTGAGAATTGATAGTATCCTCTATGGGAACTATACACTCTGTCCCATCAGGGATTCTAGCTCCAGTCATAATCTTTATGGCAAAACCACTCTCTAACTTTTCAGATGAGTTATCACCAGCTAAAATAGTATGTTTAACCTCTACATTTTTATCACTATCTGAGAGTTTAACAGCATAACCATCCATGGCTGAGTTGTCGTATGGTGGTAGATTATGTGTAGCTACTATATCTTGAGCTAGTACATAACCTAAAACCGATTCTATTGGTAATAGTTTTACAGATTTTTTTGTTACATTATTGTAAATTAACTCTAGTGCTTCTTCTACTGTTACAGCCATGTTTGCCTCTTTAAAGATTATTATTGTAATATTTCACTATGAATGAAATGTATGATATGAGTATTGTAACACATAACTATGGTGTTATGTTGGTTTTAGGGATGATTTTAGTTAATTTTTATATGTTGTTTAGCACAAATGATGTAAAAAAGTATAAGAGAAGACACACACTTTTTATGCCTATTGGTATGACAACTATTGGTGTTATACTATTTACAGGTGTTGTGATGATGGCTGCTAAACATTTAGATTTTACAGTAGAAAATATTGTGATGATAATCTTTGTAACAAGCTTAATTTTCTTAGAAAATAAACGCTCTTCAACACTTAGATATACAGATTTTAGAGTTGATAACGCTTTTGAGGATTATAAAAAGTTTTCAGTTAAAATCTTTATGATAGAGGTTTTACTTGTTTTATCTATCTCAGCTTGGATGTGGATTTGATATATATTTTTTTAGATACTAAACCAAAAGATAGTTTAACTCTAAAGGGTGAACTACATAAGTATCTCATAAAAGTTCGTCGTCATAAAGAGGGTGATGAGATATTTTTTAGGGATAGAGATGATATAGAGTTTTTACATAAATATAAAATTGTATCTGTCGATTCTAGAACTTTATATATTGAGTTGATCTCATCTAAAAAGGAGATAGTATCGGCTAAAAAAGAGCTTCATATAGCTTGGTGTATTATAGATTCTAAGTCGATAGAGAAAGTTTTACCATCACTTAATGAGATAGGTGTTAGTAGAATCTCTTTTATAAGTTGTGATAGAACACAAAAAAACTTTAAGATAGATCTAAAAAGATTTCATAGAATATTAGAAGCATCTATGCAGCAGTGTGGAAGAAGTACTTATATAAAGTTTGATATGTTTAAAAATATAAAAGAGTTTATAAAAGAGTTTCCAGATACAAAAGTGTTTGATTTTACTCAAAAAACTTTAGATGATTATGGTGATATAAAAAGAGTTCTTATAGGGTGTGAGGGTGGTTTTTCAGATTCTGAGAAAAAACTTTTAGAATCTTGTGATGTTTTTAGATTAGATACACCTTTAGTTCTTCGCTCAGAATCTGCTGTTATGGCAGTAGCATCAAAGATTATATTGTAAATTAAAATATATTTAGATATAATCGCGTTTACAAAAATCTGCCCCCATACGGATTTAAAAATATATAGATATTCGCAAATTACCGAGTATCAAAAGGCAAAAAAATGAAAAAAGATTTACACCCTAACTTTGTAGATTGTACTGTAACTTGTTCTTGTGGAAACACATTTCAAAATAAAGGGCTTAATGCTACTCAAAAAATCGATATTTGTAATGAATGTCACCCATTCTTCACAGGTTCTGAAAGAATGGTAGATACAGCTGGTAGAATCGAGAAATTTAACGCTCGTTACGCTAAAAAATAAGCAAGAACTTTTTTTGCTTAGCCTAGTTCCTACCCCTATTGGTAACATAGGCGACATCTCACTTAGAGCTATTGAAGCTTTAAGTGAGGCTGATATACTTCTATGTGAAGATACTCGTGTTACTAAAAAACTTATCCATATTTTAAAAGAGCGATACAATACAACCTTTAAAGAGGATCAAGAGTTTATCTCCCTACACTCCCACAATGAAAAATCTTTTGTTGAAAAACTAGAAGCAACTTTTTTTGAGCAAAATATTGTTTATGTAAGTGATGCTGGTATGCCTGGTATCAGTGATCCGGGGCAAGTGTTGGTTAGGTACTGTATAGATAATGGTATAAAATACGATATTTTCCCTGGAGCAAATGCTCTTTTGACCGCTTTTGTAGCTAGTGGATTTATAGAAACTCAGATGCTGTTTTTTGGTTTCTTAGATCATAAAGGGAGTTCCCGTAGTGCTGGACTTCAAAAAGCGTTACATAATGGTTTTACAACTATACTTTATGAATCTCCACATAGACTTGAGAAACTTCTTTTAGAGATAGATAAAGAGGAACCAACTAGAGAACTCTTTTTAGCTAAAGAGTTGACTAAAAAGTATCAAAAATATTTTCATGGTACAGCTAAAGAGATTTTAGATATGTTTGATTCTAATATCCGTGGTGAGTGGGTAGTTGTTATCAAAGCTGGTGAGGCACAAACTGCTTCAGCTATAACACAAAAAGATATACTTTCTCTTGATCTTCCAACAAAAACACAGGTAAAACTTATATGTAAAATAACAGGTGAGAATACAAAAGAGTGTTATCAAAGAGTTTTATCGTTAAAATAATCTAAGCTTAATTTTTTTTAGATAAAATAGTTTTATCATTAAAAAGGTATCTTATAAACTATGTTAATTTACGCAAAACAACCAATCTATTATCTAATAAACAACTTTCCAAAAAAAATTAAGACTCTATATCTAGCAAAAGAGATAGAGAAAAAAGAGTATTCTCGTCTAATGAAGATGGGGTTTGAGGTTAAGAGAATCCCAAATGAAGCAGCACAAAAGATGTGTAAAAATGCTACTCATCAAGGTTTTTTAGCTGAGGTTGAAGATTATCAACTTCAACCATACAATTTTTTCTTTGAGAAAAAATTTGTTTTAGTATTATCTGGTCTAACTGATGTTGGAAATATTGGTGCTATTGTTAGAAGTGCTTACGCTTTAGGTGTAGATGCTATTATCGCTTGTGGTGTGAAAAATCTACCAATGGCTCCGATTCTTAGAACAAGTACAGGAGCGTTATTTAATATGCCATTTGCTATTGAAAATAATGTTCATGATGTTTTAAATGATCTAAAGATGTCAGGTTTTACAACTTATGGTGCTGATATGAGTGGTAGAGATATCAGAGATGTTTATATCGAGAGAAAAAGAGTTTTAGTTTTAGGTAGTGAGGGTGAAGGTCTTAGCTCTCGTGTTGTGTCTAAACTAGATGAAGTTGTTAGTATAAGTATGAAACATCAATTTGATTCACTAAATGTAAGTGTAGCTGGAGCTATACTGATGGATAGGATGAGAGTATGAGTGAGGGTTTAAACAAATTAAAAACTATTGGTGCTCAGAAAATACATGAAAAAACTCATATATCTACAAAACATGTTCAAGCTATCTTACATGAGAGTTTTGAAGATATAAATAAACTTCAGTTTATGGGTTTTGTTTCTATTTTAGAGAGGGAGTATAACTTAAAACTTGATGATTTAAAATCGAAAGGTTTTAAATATTTTGCTGAGTTAACTCCTGAACCAACCGAAAATGAAACAGTTTTTGTAGCTCCAAAAAAGAAAAAAAGTTACACAAAGCTTTATCTATTTATAGTTGTATTGATTTTTATCGCAGTTGCTCTTTTTTCTATAAATTCAGCTTCATTACTTGATAATCAAACACAAAATATTGAGATAGAAGATAAAAAAGATAGTGTTATAGAGAGTGCTAAAAAGATAATGGTTGTTGAGAACAATCAATCTAAAAAAGATGATAATATCTCAAACGATATAAATAAAACTGTTACACCTTTAGTAGTTAAAGAGAGTAAGAAAAAAGTTTTAGAGCCTAAAAAAGTTGAAGCTAAACCTGAAAAAGAGGTGAAAGCAGAGGTTAAAACTAAAAAAGCTGAAAGTTTAAAAACAGTTAAAAGCTCACTTGTGATTAAACCTAAAACTAAAGTGTGGATGGGTTATATAGATCTAAAAACTCATAAAAAACACCAAACAGTATTTAAAAATAGTTTCAAATTTGATACTAAAAAAGATTGGATAATTGTATTTGGTCACGGTTACTTAAATATAGATGTTGATGGTAAAATTAAAAAATATAACACTAAAAGTAATCTAAGATTCTCATACAAAAATGGAAAATTTAAAAAGATAGATCTAAAAGAGTTTAGAGCTTTAAATAGAGGAAAAACATGGTAAAAGTTGTTTTATCTTTTATCTTTCTATTTTTTTCATCAACCGTTTTTGCTTTTGAGTATGATTTAGAACAAAATGTAGAGAGCTTAAAGGTAGAAGACACTAGTTTACTAGATCTTAAAATAGAAAAATTTATAGGTAAAGATAAGTATCTAAAAAACAAAGCATATATAGATATTGTTTTTTCACCAAAGAGTGATTATTTCCATTATGATGGGATAGATTCTGTAAAGGTGATAGATACTTTAAAAGAGAATGGGTTGTTAAATCTATTTTTTAAAAAACCAACAAATTTAGAGTTAAACTTTAAAACATCAGGTTCACCACTATTTTTTGTAAAAATTATGGAAAATACACTAAGGAATATAGGGTATTATAGATATGTTACAAAAGAATCTACCCTAAATAGTAGTGAATTTACTTGGAGTATAAGCTTAACTTCTGAGTATGCTACTGATCCATCTATACTACAAAATGAGCTTAGAAAAAGTGGTTGTAGTGTTGTTGATATTGAAAAAAACTCATATGCTAACTGGACATATATTATAGATATGAGGGATGCTCATCTAAATGTTAAAACTTTAAATGTTGGTGAGGAGTTAAGGTTAAAAAGATCAATCTATGATGAGTGGCTTGATGTTTCAAACATAACTAGATTAGAGATTTTAAGCTCAAGAAGAAACTACTGGTATCCAAAAATATCTTACTATGATAGCTCTCTACACCTTTTAAGAGTTGTTTCACAAGATAGAAGAAGATCAAGAGTTGTTTTACATATACCAAAAAGCTCGAAGTATATAAAAATATCAGATATTTATACACTTAAAAATTTAAAAGATGGATTACTCCTTAAACCAACTGGTTCTCGATAATACTAATGTTAGTATAAACATTTTTCGCTAGAATATCATCAATAATTTAGAGGAATTTAAAGATGTTTGATGAGATACAATTTGATAGGATGAATAGACTTCCAAAGTATGTTTTTGCTGAGGTAAATGAGCTTAAAATGGCAGAGCGTAGAGCTGGTGCTGATGTTATTGATTTCTCTATGGGTAATCCTGATGGTGATACTCCTGAGCATATTCGTGAGAAGCTTGTAGAATCTGCCCAAAAAACTAAAACACATGGTTATTCAACTTCAAAAGGTATTCCAAAACTTCTTATGGCAATATCTGATTGGTATAAAAGAAGATATAATTGTGATTTAGACCCTATGACAGAGTGTGTTGCGACTATGGGTTCAAAAGAGGGTTATGCTCACTTAACTTATGCTATCACAAATCCAGGTGATGTAGCAGTTGTTCCAGATCCAACTTACCCAATTCATGAATTTTCTTTCATCTTAGCTGGTGGTAATGTTGTTAAGTTTGGTATAGAGTTTGATGATGAGTACAAGTTAAAAGAGGATAAATTTTTTGAAGATTTAGAGAGAGTTTTTAAAGAGAGTTCTCCAAAACCAAAATATGTTTTAGTAAACTTCCCACATAATCCTACAACTGTAACAGTAACACAAGAGTTCTATGTTCGTCTTGTAGCTATGGCAAAAGAGAAAAGATTTTATGTTATAAGTGATATCGCTTATGGTGATATAACTTTTAATGGTTATAAAACTCCATCTATTATGAGTGTAGAGGGTGCTAAAGATGTAGCAGTAGAATCTTTTACTTTAAGTAAATCTTACAATATGGCAGGTTGGAGAGTTGGTTTCTTTGTTGGAAACAAAAAACTAATCGGTGCTTTACAAAAAATAAAATCGTGGTTAGATTACGGAATGTTTACTCCGATTCAAGTAGCTGCGACTGTTGCTCTAAATGGGGATCAACAATGTGTAAGAGATATTACAGATAAGTATGATCACCGTCAAGATGTTTTCATAGAAGCATTTGATAGAGCTGGTTGGAAGATTCAAAGAAATAATGCCTCTATGTTTATCTGGGCAAAACTTCCAGAATGTGTGGAGCATTTAGGTTCATTAGAGTTCTCTAAAAGACTTTTAGTTGAGGCTGGTGTTTGTGTAGCTCCAGGGATCGGTTTTGGTGCTTATGGTGAAAACTATGTTCGTATAGCTCTTATAGAAAATGACAATAGAATCCGTCAAGCAGCTAAAAATGTTAAAAAGTTTCTAAAACAATTCGAAAAATAATCACACCAGTGTGATGGGCTTCCTGCCTAAGGAAACTAAGCGTTAGCGTAGATAAAGGGACGAGTTCCTTTATCGTTTAAACGATAATAAAAGGTTTCCTTGAATTTATGAGATAAATTGAAGGATAAAAGTAATGATAAAAGTTGGAATCATAGGTGTTGGAACTGTTGGAACAAGTGTTGCGAACATTTTAAAAGATAATGCTGATGTTATCTCTGCTCGTGCTGGTCGTGAGATAGAGGTTAAGAGTGGTGTTGTTAAAAATCTTTCTAAAGATAGAGGTTTAGATATAATTATCACAGATAATGTTGATGATGTTTTAAATGACCCTGAGATTGATATTGTTGTTGAACTTATGGGTGGTGTTGATGAGCCATTTGAAGTTGTAAAAAAAGCACTTAAAAGTGGAAAAGCTGTTGTAACTGCTAATAAAGCACTTTTAGCTTACCACCGTTATGAGTTAGCAGAATTAGCTAAAGATATAGCATTTGAGTATGAAGCTTCTGTTGCTGGTGGGATTCCTATCATCAATGCTCTTAGAGATGGGTTATCTGCTAATCACATAGAATCTATTATGGGAATCATGAATGGTACTTGTAACTATATGATGACTAAGATGACAAATGAGGGTGTAGCTTATGATGCTATACTTAAAGAGGCTCAAGATTTAGGTTATGCTGAGGCTGATCCAACTTTTGATGTTGGTGGTTATGATGCTGCTCATAAGCTTCTTATCTTAGCTTCTATCGCTTATGGAATCGATGCTAAACCTGAAGATATTTTGATAGAGGGAATCGATAAAGTAACAACTGATGATATTAATTTTGCTTCAGAGTTTGGTTATGCTATTAAGCTTTTAGGAATCGCTAAAAAAGATGAGAATGAGGTTGAGTTAAGAGTTCATGCTTGTTTAATTAGCCAAGATGAGATGATAGCAAAAATTGATGGTGTGATGAATGGAATCTCTGTTGTTGGTGATAAAGTTGGTGAAACACTTTATTATGGTGCTGGTGCTGGTGGTGATGCCACAGCAAGTGCTGTTGTAGCTAACATCATTGATATAGCAAGAAGTGGTAAATCTACACCAATGTTAGGTTTTAACAAACCTATGGAGGGTACATTAACTCTAAAATCAACTGACAAAATTGAATCAAAATACTATTTAAGAATCAATGTTTCAGATAAAGCTGGTGTATTAGCAAAAATCACTAAAATTTTTGAAGAGAATAATATCTCAGTAGAGACAATGTTACAAAGACCATCAACTGATAACTCAGCAAACCTTTTAGTATCTACTCACATAGCAGTTGAAAAAGATATTCAAGAGATGATGAAACACCTAGAATCTCTTGACTTTGTAAACTCTACACCTGTTATGATTAGGATTGTATAAAGTTTAGGAAAAATTATGAAAGATGAAGATTTAGACATAATGATAAATGATGCTCTTAAAGAGGCAGAATTAGAGTTAAGTGACAATGGAAAAGAGTTGAATATTGTCTGTGATTATAAAAATGGTGATGATGATACTCTTTCTAATTACTCTAAGCAGATTGATAAAAATGAGTTTACTGATGAAGATATACAAAGAAAAGATAGATTAGCTAAACTTTGTGGAATATCAGATAATGGGTAAATACGATTACGAAGATGCTCCTGTTGTTAATGTAAATTATAGGGTAGCTATAAAACAACTTAATTATTTTATAGCTAATGAACATCTACATACTGATTTTATTCAAAAATTGACTATCTCAAAAGATATCTATTTAGTAAATTCTATATTTAATACAATCGCTTTTTATTTTATGTTTAAATCACATTTTAGATATTCATCAAACTTACACTAGGATAATATAATTAAAATCTTAATAACAGGTGCTAGTAGTGGTATTGGTGAGGAGTTGGCTCGTCAGTATGCTACATCTTCAAATTCCCTTATTCTTTTAGCAAGAAGAGGGGAGAAACTTCAAAAACTTAAATCTGAATTATTACCACATACTAAAAGTATTGATATAATTGTAGTTGATGTTACAGATTTTGAACTACTTCAACAAAAGATAGATTCTATCGGGTTTGTTGATATGGTTATATTAAATGCTGGTATCTCTGTTGGTCATACTGATGGAATCACACCTTTTAAAGATTTTAAAAAACTATATGATGTAAATCTTTTAGCAAATCATGCTATTTTAGAGATTTTGTTACCAAAATTTGAATCTCAAAAGAGTGGTAAGATTGTTTTTATATCCTCTTTATCATCCCTTTTCTCAATGCCAACAGCTAAAGCTTATAGTTCATCTAAAAGAGCTTTAAATGCTTATGCTGAAGCTATTAGGTATAGATATAAAAAGCATAATATTAAAGTGATAAATATTTTACCTGGTTTTATAAAAAGTGAACTTACAGATAAAAATAGTTTTAAGATGCCGTTTCTTTTATTTACACAAGATGGTGTTAAAAGAATTAGATATGCGATAGATAAAAACAAAAGAATCTATGCTTTCCCTTTTAGATTTTATCTAATCATATCATTTTTAAATCTTCTACCACATTTTCTAAGAGAGAAGATAGTAGAGTTTTTTTAAAAAGATTCTACTCTATTTTTACCATTCTCTTTAGCTCTGTAAAGAGCATCATCAGCCCTTTTTATGGACGCTTCTAGGTTTAAATCACTCTCTATATAAACGATAGATACACCAACACTTACAGTGATATGGATATTTTTATTATTATTTAATGGTATCTCTATATTTTGGATAGAATCTCTAATCTTATTTGCTATAATTATAGCTCCATCTATATCTGTATTTGGTAGTAATACTATAAACTCTTCACCACCAAATCTACAAACAACATCACTCTCTCTACTCACAAATTTGATCTTATCGGAGATAGCTATAATAACATCATCTCCTATTTTATGACCATAGGTATCGTTAACTTTTTTAAAGTTATCTATATCTATCATTATTACACTAAGTGAAGTTTTTTCCCTTTTTGCTAGTTTTAAAAGTCTCTCTCCAACTTGTGCGAAATATCTTCTGTTGTATAGTTTAGTCATAGGATCGATTGAGGCCATAAGTTTTAACTCTTTCTCCCTCTCTTTCATATCTGTTATATCATACATAAAACCAACATACCCAAGTATCTCACCATTATTTGAATAAAATAGATTCTTTTGTATACGAAAATCTTTTGAGAATCCATTTTTTAGTTTTACAACCGTTTCATAAATTTGATTTTTTCTATATTTATATAGTTTTTCATCTTGCTTATTATAAAATTCTATATCTTCAGCTGGTATAAGAGTTGAAAGTTCACTTAGTTTTTTACCTATCAACTGTTCTCTTGTTATCCCTAACATATTTTGAGCAAAAGCTTTATTTGCATTTTGATAAACACCATCTATATCTTTATAAAACATCGGATTCTCTATAGTATTTATAATCGTATCAAAGATAATATTTTGCACTTCTAGCTCTTTTTTAACCTCTTTTTCTCTTCTATATAAAAACCAAATTATAAAAATAATTATACTTGATACACCTAATGATTCAAAGAGTATACTATAATTTATACCATCAATATATTCAACAGCTATCCAGTTATTTATAATCTTTTGTTTCTCTTGTTCAGTGATAGTTTCAACTGCTTTTTCCATAATATTTAGTAGTGTTTTATCATCATTTCGTACTGCTATACTCATATCCCATGTTTCTAAAAATTTTCCAGATATTTTTAATTCACCCAAAAATTTGTTTTGAATTGTATATCCAATACTTATGAGTGAACCAATATAAGCATAAACCTTACCCTCTTTAACTTTTTGAAGACCATCTTCTATATTTTTAACATCAATTAATTCTAAATATGGATATTTTTTTTCTAAAATCTCTTTAAAAGCATACCCTTTAGTTATGGCTAGTTTTTTACCTTTTAGTATTTTAAAATTATCTATAAATAAAGCATTGTTTCTTGTTACAATCACAAGTGGTGTTTTTAGGTAAGGTTTTGTAAAATTTAAATATTTTAGTCTATCTTTAGTTTTCATTGATAAAGATATGATGTCACATTTTCTACTTTTAGCAAATTTCAGAGTTTCATACCAAGTTTTTGTTTTTATGAGATCTATAGGTAGATGAAGTTTATCTTCTATCAGTTTGAAGTAATCAGCACTTATTCCTATATATTTACCATCTTTAAAACTTTCATATGGCATCCAATTTGGGTCTATACATAGTTTTATAACTTTTTTATTTTTTAGATATTTTTTTTCAGTGGGTGTTAAAATAGAACTTTTAGATGGTGTATATATAAAACTATTGATATCAACATTTTTTTTCACTAACCCTAAAATGTTGTAAATATCTACAATCCTTTTAATCTTGTTTTTATCTAAATTACCAAGAGGTATAGAATCTAAATATGCCAATTTTTTTAACTCTTTTGCTTCATATAGTAAGGCATCTTTTGTTCTATGTTGAGTATTGTACTTTTTTAAAATAACATCTACTGTTTCATTTATATGTGAAAAAGCATATCTCCAACCAGCTAAAGATGCTTTTTTGAATGCTTCAACTCTTTTTGGATGTAGTTTTAACTCTTTGGTTGAGGTAAATAAAATATCATCATAAAAATCAAAGCCGTAATCAGATGGATTCCAAATATCAAAAGCGATACCCATTTTTTTAAGTTGATATGGCTCATTTGAGATATATGCAGTTGTAATATCAGTTTTCTTATCTATGAGTGATTCTATATTGAATGATGGTTTTAGATATGTTAAATCATTTAATGATAGATTATTTGATGCAAACATCGCTAAAAAAGATGCTGTTTCTATAGCTTCTTTATCTATCATAATTCTTTTATGTTTAAAATCTTTTATACTTTTAATATTTGATGATTTAAGAGTTATAAGTATGTGGGGTGATAGTTGATTTATGGCACTTAGTAAGATTATATTTGCACCATTTGCTTTATGAAGTAAAACATTTGGATAGCCTACACCATATATGCCACCTTTAGGGCTATTTTCAATTTTTTTTATAATATTAATATTATTTTTATACTCCATTATATTAACATCAAGAGAAATATTTTTGTAAAAACCTTTCTCTTTTGCCATATAATAACCAGCAAACTGAAATTGATTTTTCCATTTTAGTTGTAGACTAATATGTTCTAGGTTCTGATTATTAGCAAGAAGCAGTGTAAATGTAGAGATTAGTAAAAATAAGAATCTTAACAATTCTTCCCCTTTTTTCTATGGTTAATTAAGTATTATAACTAAATAAATTTGAAATTATTATTTTAGATAATTTGATAAATCATCTTAAATTACTTTTACAATATATTTGGTTATAATCTCATAATTTTATATGAGAGAATTATAATGGACATCAGAGAAGAATTTTTAAAATATTTTGAATCAAAAAATCACGATAGAAAAGCATCAGCACCGTTAGTGCCAGAGGATGCTTCATTACTATTTAACAATGCTGGGATGGTGCCTTTTAAGTCTATCTTTACAGGTGAGATTCCTACTCCCCCTAACCCAAGAGCCACATCATGCCAAACATGTTTAAGAGCTGGTGGTAAACACAACGACCTTGAAAATGTTGGGCATACAGCTAGACATCATACTTTTTTTGAGATGTTAGGTAACTTTAGTTTTGGGGATTATTTTAAAGAGGAAGCTATAGATTATGCTTGGGAATTTTTAACTAAAGTGATAAAACTTCCAGTAGATAAACTATGGGTTACTATTCACGAATCTGATGATGAAGCTGAAAAACTTTGGCAAAAACATATATCAATAGATAGAATCCTAAGACTTGGTGATGCTGATAACTTTTGGTCTATGGGTGACACAGGACCATGTGGACCATGTTCTGAGATTTTTTATGACCAAGGTGCAGATAATTTCTCTGGTAAAGAGGATTATCTTGGTGGTGAGGGTGACAGATTCTTAGAGATTTGGAATCTTGTGTTTATGCAGTATGAGGTTAAAGTTGCTGGTGGTGAGAGAATCGCTTTAGCTAAACCATCTATAGATACTGGTATGGGTTTAGAGAGAGTTATCGCCATCAAAGAGGGAGCATTAAGTAACTACGGTTCTTCACTTTTTATGCCTATAATCAATAATGTTGAGAGGTTAGTTTCTAAAAAATATGAGTATGCTAATGGAGCATCTTATAGAGTTATCGCTGACCATATTAGAACAGCAGTTTTTCTACTTTCTCAAGGTACAAACTTCTCTAATGAGGGTCGTGGTTATGTTCTTCGCCGTATCCTTCGTCGTGCTGTTCGTCATGGTTATCTACTAGGTTTTCGTGAACCTTTTATGTTTAAACTTGTAGATAGAGTTGTAGAGATTATGGGTGGTGAGTATAACTACTTAGCTACAAAATCTGAAATCGTAAAAGAGCAGATTCAACTTGAAGAGGCTAGATTCTTTAAAACTATAGAATCTGGAATCGCTTTGTTTGAAGAGGAGTTAAAAACTACTAAAGATATATTTAGTGGTGAGGTTGCTTTTAAACTTTATGATACATTTGGATTCCCTCTTGATCTTACTCAAGATATGTTAAAACATCACAATTTAAAGCTAGATGAGAAAAAATTTGATGAGTTGATGCTAGAGCAAAGAACTCGTGCTAAAGCTGCTTGGAAAGGTAGTGGAGATGGTGATACTCATGGTGATTTTAAAGAGCTTTTAGAAAAATTTGGTGAGAATGAGTTTGTTGGTTATGAAAAAACTCAAGAGG
>Ga0256837_1001411_pt1 | contig 16623 bp, 19 predicted proteins | sample 4562384metaG_FD_185976 | JGI IMG/M metagenome (GOLD analysis project Ga0256837, IMG submission 185976) | Hydrothermal vent microbial communities from Guaymas Basin, Mexico - 4561-384 | ecosystem: Environmental > Aquatic > Marine > Hydrothermal vents | place: Mexico: Guaymas Basin | collected...
TGAAAGTTTTATTGGTGTGTGATAGGGTGATTAGTTACGATATTAGTTTGACTTAATAGTAGTATGTTTAGAATTATGTTTGATAGCTGGTTTAATAGCGAAAGCTAAAACCTGAAAATATATGAATTTTGGTAGTAGTAAACCTAAGGGGTCGGACTTTTACAGACTTATTTTAGGAGTTTAAAGTGTGGCTCCGGATGCTGGATTCGAACCAGCGACCAAGTGATTAACAGTCGGTTAAAACCATATTATCATACTTTCTTAAATCATATCAAATCCCATATTCTTACCCATATATAGGATACCTGAGTAGTTTTTATATTCTCAAATCTTATCATAATAATTCAAAGAAAACAATATCGTACGGACTTATCAAGGACTTAAAGAATAGATTGATAACTATTTTCTTCAATAATGCTATATTCATCTAAATTCAATTCTATGTTAAAATCATAAGCTCCACAATAGCTTTCTAAAAATATAAATAAATATTCGATTGTATTCATTGCTAAAGATAAATATTGTTCGTTTGGATTCATAAGTTTTATCTCTGCTATGTACTCATTTTGAAGTTCTTTGTTTTGTTTTATTTTTGAAACTGTTTCAAATAACTCTTTAAATTTTTCTATAGGAACAAGTAACTCACTAAATAAAGATGGCTTTTTGTGAATGGCTATAGCTATATCAAACAAATCCCTTGCATTACCTTTGTGTGCTCTATAAAATATTTTCTTAGCAATAATCTCTTCTACCGATTCTATCTGTATTTTTTCTCCCCATAAATCTACTATTTGGTATGGATTTTTAGTTTTATCTTCAACAGAAAAAAATTGAATCTTATAGGAGTCTTTAATTACTATCTCTGTATATACTGGATGAACTTTACAGTCACCAGAATAACCAAGTTTTTTTAGCATTTGTAAAAAATTTGTACTCCACTTTTTTGGTCTTAGCATTAATGTAATATCACTTTTACTATGCACAAATATATCTATATCTGTAGAGTATCTATGATTCCAATAGTATGCACTTAATGCTGTACCACCACCTAAAGCAGAAACATCTAGTATCCCTTTACTCTCTAATAACTCATGTGCAGCAAGAAGCATATTTTTTTGAATATTAAAATTATACATTAGCAATTCTTCTTTGTAAAATTTCTTGTAGAGCAGAAGGAATATTATTTGATACTTGTAATACTTCAGTATTGAGTGATTTTAATCTAAATCTTTTATCCCAAACCTCTGATACACCTTTAAGTGAACGTTCGGGGATTTGTTTATAAATACTCTTTACATCTCTTTTTGAGATATGAAAAACTTTTTCTAAATCTTCTAAATCATTCACATCACACTCTTTAAAAAATTTAGAATAAATTATCTTTTCTCTTTGAGTTGATTCTTTATAATGTGTATGAGCAAAAGCTTCTTTAATTTCATCATGTGTAAAGTATTTGTTTTCATCAATATTTCTATTAAGTATATGGAATAGTCTATGACTCTTTTTAGTTTTTGAAAATTTATCTAAATCATCAAACTCTATACTACTTAAAAACTGAAATAGCTTATGTTTTCTATTTATTTCTTTATCCCAATCGTTTAAAGTACTAAGAGGAAGATCAAATAATTTACTTATCTCTTTTTTAGTCATAACTACTCCTTTAATTTCATTTTACACGATTATCGTTAAAATGTCAACATAAGATATTACCTTACAAAAAAGATATACTTACCAAATTCAGGAGTACCATATACATATGAACTCATTTTATTTGGTTCAACCTCAGAAAAGTTTTCTAATGAATATTCATCAGTTAATGAAACTAGCCAAACATCTTTTTCTATTGAAACAGAGGAATCTATTTTTTCAATCTCTGTACATAAATCATCAAAGAAGACTTGTGTTTTTTTATCTGTTTCAACATCCCAACAAAACTGATTTACAAAAAGTACTTATTCTATTTTAGTGGAATGCTTTCTTGTAATCTTATGCATTTTTACATTTGTATTGAGAACAGATGGATCAGTTTCAGCTTTAAGCCAATGAATATTTAAATCATCTATTCTTTCAACTGAAAATAGCTTTACTAAAGCATCCTCAACTACCTTTTTTTCTATTTCATAAATTTTTCCACTATGATATCTTTTCATAAAATTTACCTCAATATTGGTATTAATTTTGCTTTTAATACTTTATGCAGATATTACTTGGTACAAATGAAACAATTATAAGAATAAATTCACAATCGATTAAAATTGATTTTATTCAACAGTTTATTTATAAACAATTTATAGATACAACTGTTGTACATAACAGCATAACAATTCCTTCATCTTTTGATGATTTGCACCATCGAATATTTTTATTAAAATGGTTATACGGTTTATATTCAAAAAAAACTAGTAATCAATTTTTAGAGCTCAAACATACTCTTGTTAAACGAGCACATAAACAAATTAGGATTGAAATAAAAGAAAAAATTATATATAAAATTTATTACTCACTAATAGATAAAGATAATTTAGAAGTCAAGGTATTTCCTAAAAACAATACTATCAATGATTTATTTATTAGTATCTTCAAAAAAAATATCAAAATTATAAATCAGACAAAATTGACGATCAATTACTCTGAACCAAAAACAAAAGAAATCTTAAAAAAAGTTCTTTTAGCTGAAGAAAATATTTTCAGTAATCATCAACATATATTCAATAAAGAAGATATGAAAAACTTTTTATTTGAGAATGAAATACTTAAGCCTACAGAGCAACAAAGCACATTTGGGCTATTTCATTTTACAGCAGGTAAAACAGACAAAACAATGTTAAAAAAACAGTATAAAAAATTAGCAAAAGAGTTTCATCCAGATAGAGTCTCAGATCAATCATCAGAAACAATTGACCTTTATACAAAAAAATTTCAAAATATTGTTTTTACTTATGAGCTACTACTCAAAAAAGCATCTTAAACTAGAAAAAATCAATATCCTCATTTTCATATAGTGTTATTTGATTTCTGCCATTCTTCTTTGATTTTAATAGTGCATCATTTGCCATAGTATAAAAATTTTGAGCATCAACATATTCATCAGAAAAATCTACAAATATAATACCAACAGATACAGTTAATTTGTTTATTATTAATGCAGAATGTTCAATATCAAGGTCAATTATCTCTTTATAGATATCTTCTGCTAAAGCAATGGCTTTTTCTTGAGTAGATGGACTAAAAAGTACAGCAAATTCATCTCCTCCCAAGCGAAATGCTATATCATTATTTTTTTTGAGTTTTCTTTTAATTAGATTTGAAATTTTCTCTAAAACATTATCACCATTATTGTAGCCATAACTATTGTTAAATTCATTAAACATATCTATATTTAATATTAATAGAGCTAGAGTACTTTTACTACTTCGTGTCTCTTTTATTTTATCTTCTAAAATTGTATTAAAACTTCTTCTATTATATAAGCTTGTTAGAGTATCAATAACACTTATCTGTTCCAACTCTTTTTCATTTGTTATATCATATCTGATTAAAATATTTTTTTTAAATTTTTGATTTTCATCATAAAGAGGGATAATTTTTTCTTTAAGCCACATAGGAGTTCCATCATCTGCTCTTACTAAAATTTCACCTTCAATTTTCAGTTGACTTTTTTCACGAATCTCCTGTGCAAATTCTAATAAATTATTGCATGAAAATTCACTTAAAATATCTTTCTTTTCTTTACTCTCTCTTAATAACTTTTCAATATTTTGACTTGGAATAGGTTTACTAAAATAATAGCCTTGAATAGTATAGCATCTGTTTTGTATTAAAAATTCTACTTGTTCTTTTGTCTCGACACCTTCAGCTAAGACGGGTATATTTAAACCTTCTGCCAATGAGACAATTGCTTTACATATACCCATACTATCACTGCTATATGGTATATCTTTGATGAAACTTCTATCAATTTTTAAAAGAGTTATTGGAAATTTATGCAAATATGCTAAAGATGAATATCCAGTTCCAAAATCATCAATTGCAATTTTAATCCCTAATTGCCGTATCTGATGTAGTTTTTCAATCACATCCTCAACATTCGTCATCATTTCTCTCTCAAGCATTTCTAATTTTAAAAATTTTTGTTCAAAATCCTCTTCTTCTAAAATCTCTTTCAGCCTTTGAACATAGTTCGGTTTACTTAATTGTCTAAGTGAAAGATTTAAAGACAATATACCAGGATTTAATGAGTTCTCTTGCCAATGTTTAAAATCTCGCATAGCTTTTTTCATAATATATTCATCAATTTTTATAATCAAATCACTTTCTAACAAGTGCTTCCAAGCCTAGTATTTTTTTCTCTTTATAGTTATATTGAGGTTGATAATGCAGTGTAAGTTCATTTTTTTCTATCGCCTCAAGTAATTTGGACTCAATTTTTTTGGATCTTTCTATCTCTTGGAGCTTAACACTGTCTAAAAACTTATATGTATTACATCCAGCTTCTTTAGCACTCAGAAGAGCTATTTCACTATTTTTTATAAAATCATCTATTTTATTAATATCTTTAAAAAAAGTACTGATACCAAAACTAATAGTAAAAAATATAGAATAGCCATCTACTTCTAATGGTTTTTTTGCAAGAGACTGGACAGAAACTATCTTTTTTACAATTTCTTCCGTATCTTTAACTGCTTGAAGCACTGCAAATTTATCTGCATGAATATGGTATACATGCGGACTCTGAAAAACTTTATTGAGTTGTTTATGAAGCATATGTATAACAGTATCACCAATATCAAATGAGTACCCATAATTAATCTCTCGTAATCTATCTAAATCTACAAGAATTAAACTGCATTTTGCATTTTTATTGGTGTTAAAATTATTTATATGTTCTTCTATCCATTTTTTTAAATTGTTTTTTTTAACAATCATTTAGAAAAACTCCAAATCATCATCATCGTCATCGTCATCGTCTATTTCAGTAAATATTGCTTCAATTTCAACAACATTTGAAGCAAATGAAGCATCTAAATAATGAATATCATCAGTGCTTTGTTCAATAAAAATTATATTTAACCATTTTTCTAGATCTTGAATAATACTTATAAGCATTTTAGCTAACATTTTTTTGTTTGCTTGGTTTTCTAACTCTTCAACACTCAGTCCATTTAAAAAGTTTTCTAAGTCCTGAAAAGCTCTTACAGTTACCGGAAATGCAACAAGTGTATCAATTGTTGCATAGCTATTTTGAATTAGAAAATTTATATCATGTAATATTGTTAATGCTTTAGATGGATCACTTGCATCATCAAAATCATACAAACGAGATATAAAATCATCAAAGTGCTCAGTTAGCGTTTCAACTTTATCAATTATAGTTTCATCTAATGTAGATCTAAAGTCTGTAGCACTTATTTTGTTTCGTTGTGAAAAACGCAAATCATCTTTTCTTCTATCGTGTAATACTTTTTTATCTTTAGAATCATCTACTATAGAAACTGTATCTTTAAGATTTGTATCTATCATAGTATTTAAGCCAACTTCTGATTCGAGGTATGTAATATAGGAATAAAGATTATTTATAGTAGTAGTTTTATGTAGAATTTTATAAAAAGAGTATTCTAATTTATTTTTTTCAAATGGAAATAATAAACAATCGTCAATATCAAGAGGATCAACAAGTATATCAAAAAAATCTATACAGTTTTTAGTGTCTTTTAAAGTATAGACTGGTAATAATTCATTTTCATTTTTAATATTATGTATCTTTTCTAAAATAGTTTTCAACCCTGATTTATCAGTACTATCAGTTAGCTCTAGAATTATAAATTGAAATGATTGTGAAAACTCTAATAATTCTTCTTCAATAACTTCTGTGTATGAGATATAATCAATTTTTCTAAATAAGGTTTCAAAAAAATCATGATATTCAGAAAAATATTTATTATTTGATGTAATTATAAGTAAGTCAGTATTGAGAGCATACTCTTTAATTAATTTTTTGAAATGCTTCATCTATCTTACCGTGTTAATTATGTCTGCCATTGCATCTAAGCTCAAACTTTTGTCAACTGCAGCTATTGCGACAGCTTGTTTTGGCATGCCATATACTATACAACTTTTTTCTTCCTGTGCATAAGTTTTTGCTCCTGTTTTTTTCATCTCTAGTAACCCTGTCGCACCATCATCACCCATCCCTGTTAATATAAATCCTAGACTCATATATCCTACATTTTTAGCAACAGAGTTAAAAAGTACATTAACACTAGGTTTATGCGAATTAACCTTTGGATAATTCTTCAATACTGCCTTATAAATAAAACCATGTTTTTCTACTTCCATATGTAAGTTTCCAGGAGCGATTAAAATTAATCCATGCATCAAAGTATCACTATCCACCGCCTCTTTTACATGAGAAGATGGTAGTATCATATTTAACCTTTGTGCAAATGATGCTGTAAAGCCAACTGGCATATGCTGTGTTATAACAATTGGAGGATGATTTGGCTCTAGCTTCATTAACAACTCTTCAAGAATTTGCACACCACCAGTTGATGCACCAATAGCAACTATCTTTTTAGATGGAGCTTTATTGGGTACAGCTTTTACACTACTAGAGACTTGCTTATCATGAAGAACTTTACTAGAGCTTACTCTTGAGATATTAGGAAGAAATTTCATCTTAGATTTTGCAGCTATGCGAACCTTAGAGATAAACTCCTCATTTTTTTCACCAAAAAAATTTTGAATATTTGCTGTTGGTTTTAGAACAATATCAACTGCTCCCATCCGCATAGCATCTATAGCTTCACTGCTTCCATTGGCAACCAATGTTGAACAAATGATGGTTGGTATAGGCTTTTGTTTCGCTATTTTTTCCAAAAAAGTTATCCCATCCATCTTTGGCATCTCTATATCTAAAATAAATACATCTGGTAATCCCACTTTTGGAAACAGAGAAAAAGCATCTATTGGGTTTATAGCACTTCCAATAACCTCTATATCTTGTATTGGAGCAAATATTTTCTTAAACTCATTTCTTACAAGTGCAGAATCATCAATTATAAAAACTTTAATCATTAAAAAACTCCAAATCGTCTTTATCTTCTTCTATCTTATTATCAAGTTTATTTTTCATAAAAATGATATTGTTTTGAAGAGAATGTTCAAATACATAGACATCATTAAAAATTCTTTCAACAAACATATCAATTAAATATTTACTTATCTCATCTAAAATTTCAGACAGATAGTCAAATCCTTTGAGTGATTCAACAGAAATATTTTCCAGTTTTATATTTTCCAAATAATTAGCTAAATCAAGAAAGATAGGCTCTACTGATTCTGTTTGTGATGTTTTTGAAAAAATATCTGCGATTGCTTCAATATTTTCTGCCATCTCTTCTAAGAGTTCAGCTGTTAATTCACCTGAGTTTAAACTTTTTATACGACTCTGTAAAATATCCGATATAAAAAGAGCACTCCCCTCATAAGTGTCTAAAAAGGCATCAAGCGGATTTTCTCTTTTTGTTTCACGATTAGGTGTTAATTCTCTTTTTCCTATCAAAGAACTTATATGAGAAATACTTAGCAGAGTAAACAGTCGTTTAAAAAATATATCATTGTTTATAGGATAACTAATGGTCATATCAACATTTGGAATAATGTCAAAAAGTTTTTGATACTTTTTAGGGTTAAACATCAACATAATTGGCACTTCATCATTGTATGTACGAATAGCTTTGTAAAACTCTATTGCAAGCTCATCATTATCCTCAACATCAATTATTACAAAATTAATAGAGCGTTTAGTGAGTGTTAAATTAATTGTATTTAAAATATTTCTATTTAAATCAACATATGATGCAGTTAAAAAATAAGACTCTATCAAATCAAAAATTTTATGTTTATTTTTTGATATATATAAGATATTGTTTTTAATTGCCAAAAATTTAATATAATAATTATATTTTTTACTCATATATTTTCCTTTATTTTATTTTATTTTCTTATAAACTGAAGTCTCTACAACTTCTAAATTTGGTATATTTAGCATATTTAAATTTTCTGTTAAGGAAATAAAAAAGTAGCCTCCTACTTTTAAATTCTTTACAACATTGTCAATAACAAGCTGTTTTGTTTCATCATCAAAATAGATTAAAACATTTCGTAAGAATATTACATCAAAAAGACCAACTTCTTTGTTGTGGTACATGAGATTTGATGTTGTAAATATCATGTTTTCTACTAAAACTCTATCTACTAAAAACTGACCTTCTTGTTTTCCTTTTCCTTTGAGACAAAACTTTTGCTTCAATGGTAATGGTACTTTATCTGCCCATCTCTCAGGGTAAAGTCCTATGCGTGCTTTTTGAATTACTTCTGAGTTTATATCGGTACCAACTACTTCCCAGCTGTTAGAAGTTCTAGTGTTAGCTATTAGCATTGCAGCACTATATGCCTCAGCACCCACACTAGCAGCTGCACTCCAAAATCTAAACATCTTCAATGAAGTGTACTGTTTTAAAATAAAATTTTGCAAATACTCAAAGTGCTGTATCTCTCTAAAAAAATAGGTCTCATTAGTGGTAATAAGATTAATCATCTCTATACGCTCTTTAGCATTTATTTGCACTAAACGCAGATAATCTACAAAAGAATTAAGTTTATACAGATGCAATCTTTTTGTTAAACGACTCTGCACCAACATCCTTTTTGATGCTGCTAGGTCAATACCAACTTCTGAGTAAATGAGTTTTTGAAAAACTGCAAACTCATTTTCGTGTAATATGAGAGTATTCATCTATACCATTAACTCCTGTATAGCTTCACTTAAAGCCAGCATATTTACTTTACCTATAATTTGTGTAGCACCATCCGCGATAAGGGAGTTTGCCATAGTATCATTAGACATATTGGTATGGACAATAATATTTATATCACTATATCCATCATCATTTCTAATATACTCTATAACCCCTTTCCCACCAAGTACTGGCATCTCAAGATCTGTAATAAAAAGTGCAATCTCATTATGAGCAATTTTTTCTAAATCATCAATAAGGAGTTGCCCATTTTCATACATTTTGTACTTTAATCCCATTTTACTAAAAAGCTCTTCTGCCATTTTTCGTATAAAGCGACTATCATCAGCAAAAAGTACCATTTTATCATTAGAGACTTTTGAAATCTGCTTACTATCTTCCATTGTTTTTGTATCAATTGTCTTAAAAGTATCAAGTAGCATCTTATCGCTATCAAAAACCATACACATCACTTCTTGTTGCCGAACCTTAATTTTCGTAACAAAAGATGTTTTATCATTGCTCTCTGAGTTATCGCTCATAGTATCAGCAGGTATATTTACAATTGACTCTACAGATGGAATCTCAATACCTAGTCTGTGACCTCCATAATGTGCTAAAATAATGAGTTCATAGCGGCTCTCATCAAGTACTTCATTACCAAACCATTTGTCAAAGTTTATGACAGTAACCATATTCCCACGCACATCTGCTGTACCGATTATGGAGCTTTCACTATTATTGCGTATCATAGTTATCTCTTTAGAAATTAAAATCTCTTCTATCTTAGAAACATTTTTTGCATAATAGTGTTGATCACTTCCTTGAAAAATCAAGTATTGGCTTGTATCATTTGCATTTGATGAAACAAGTGCAACTAAATCAAGTTCATCATCTTCATCCATATTTTGTATAGCTTCTTCACCTTCAACTATATCTTCATCATATTTACTCATTTTGTACCTTTTAACTGTACTAGTTCAGAAAGATCAGCATAATCTAAAATAGCATTGACATCAAGCAGTGGAATATAGTTATCACGATATTTTCCCATCTGACTAATAAACTTTGTACTTATTTTTGAACCAAATGCTGCTTTTGGCTTAATATCTTTTCCTGTTATAGTCTCAACCTCAAATACTTCATCTATTATGACACCTATTTGAGTTGATTCATGCTCATTTTCATAATTGATGACTACTATTGAGGTTTTTTCGCTTATGGTACTCTCCCCCAATCCAAAACGATCAAGAAGATCAATAACTGGTACAATACTTCCACGAATATTTGTTATACCATTAACATAACGATTCATCATAGGAATTTTAGTTATATTTTCATAACTCACAATCTCTTGTGCTTTAAGAGCTTCGACCCCATAAGTATCTTCACCAACTAAAAAAAGCAGATATTGATCATTTTTTATACTCATGATATCTGCCTAATAACGATTAAAATCACGTAAGTTTAGATCATCACCTTCTTCTGAACTGTTTGAGCTTGAAGTGTGTTGAATTTGGGCTGGTTGTACAGCATTCTGCATAGAGAACATATCCATACCTGCTACTTTAAAAAATCCCATTAACTGACTTAAACTCACAACTTGACCACTCAACTCTTCACTAGCACTTGCAACCTCTTGTGATGATGATGCATTAGTCTGTGTCACTTGATCAAGTTGATTCATAGCTGTATTGATTTGACTAAGTCCTATATCTTGCTCTTTTGCTGCATTGGAAATATCTTTGACTAAGCTTGCTGTTTCTTCTATCTTAGGTACTAGTTCAGCTATTAGTTGACCTGCTTTTTCACTAATTTTTACACTGTTTGTTGTTATAGTGCTAATCTCTTGAGCAGATACCTGACTTCTTTTTGCAAGTTTTCTTACCTCTGCGGCAACTACCGCAAAACCTTTTCCATGTTCACCTGCACGAGCTGCTTCAATAGCAGCATTGAGTGCTAAGATATTTGTTTGGTATGCTATATCTTCAATCATACTGATTTTTTCAGATATAGTTTGCATAGCCTCAACAGTTTTTACAACTGCTTCTCCACCATCGGTTGCCATTTTAGAAGCTTCCTCTGCTAAAAGATTAGTCTTTTCAGCATTTTTTGCAGACTCGGCAACACTGCCACTCATCTCTTCAAGTGCGGCACTTGTCTCTTCTAAGCTACTTGCTTGCTCTGTTGCACCCTGAGAGAGTGTTTGTGAAGTTGAACTCAGTTGTGTTGCTGCTGAACTTATCTCAGTAATACCACCATTTACCTTGTTTACAATATTTTCAACTTTTTCACTCATGTCGTTGAAAGCTTCTTTAGTAACTTTAAAAGCACCTTTATAATCTTTAGTCATACGAACAGTTAAATCACCCTTGCTCATCTGAACAAGATTATCATTTATATCTAAAAATGTATCTTTCATAACAGTTGCAAAATTATTGATACCTTTTGTTATTAGACTAAAATCACCTTTATAACCACTAGTATCTATCTGTACCTCAAGGTTACCATTTTCACCTTCGGTATTCATCATATTTGAATCTTTTACAAGAGAAGAAAGTTGCTCTTGTAATACAAGAAAAGATTTAGAAATTTCCTCTAAATCACCACTCACTTGAGGAACAGTAACACTGAAGCTCCCCTCTGAAAGAGCAACTGCTGCTTCTCTTAATTGAGATATTTCCTCTACTAGTTGCTTATTAGCTGTTTTTAACTTTTTGTTTTTAACCTTTAACTCTTTACATTTGTTTTGTGCTTCTGACATTTTTTCTCCTTTTTTTAATTAATTTCACTTATTTTATGTTCCATCAGCTTAGGGATGTCAAAAATCAATGCGATCTCTCCACTCCCTAAGATGGTGCCACCACTAATACCCGGTACTTTGTTAAAAATTGAACCTATCGGTTTTATAACTGTCTGAAATTCACCATAAAGTTCATCAACCATCATCCCAATTTTATAATCACCATATCGAACTACTACAATATTTAATCTTTCACTTTTAGATTCTGTCTCATTAAAGTAGCTACGAATATCTAAAATTGGTAACATGAAATCTCGTAAATTAAGGTACTCATTACCTTTCATTTGTGATTTATATGTTTCATCAAGTTCTATACACTCTTGAATCATATCTAGAGGAATAATATATTTTGTATTACCTGACTGTACTAAAAAGCCATCTATAATAGCAAGTGTTAGAGGAAGTCGTATAGTAAACTTACTTCCTTTACCTTCAGTAGAGTCAATATCTACTGTTCCTCTTAAAGCTTCAATGTTTCTCTTAACAACATCCATCCCTACACCACGACCAGATATATCTGAAACCTCTTTTGCAGTAGATAAACCAGGTAAAAATATAAGATTGTATATATCTTTATCACTTAGTTTATGATTTTCATCTATTATGCCATTATCAATGGCTTTTTGTAAGATTAAATCTCTTGGCAACCCTTTACCATCATCTTCAATCTCTATTACAATTGTTCCAGAATCAGGGTAGGTGTTTAGTGTAACTTTACCACCACCTTCTTTGCCACTTAAAGCCCGATCTTCGGCTGTCTCTATACCATGGTCAATAGAGTTTCTCAACATATGCATAATAGGATCAGATATTTTTTCAACGACCATTTTATCAAGTTCAGTTTCACCACCTTGAATCTCAAAAGTAATATCTTTGCCAACTTTTTTCGAGACATCATGAACAATTCTTTTAAACTTATTAAAGCTATCACCAACTTGTACCATGCGAATATTCATAACACCTGAGCGGATCTCTTCAAGCATATCACTTAAAATCGTTGCTGACTCTATCATGTCACTATCATTTAATGTATCTGCTCTTTGTGATATTTTTGCATTTGCTATCACCATTTCAGATATTTTATTTATGAGTTGGTCAATCTTACTAGAGTCCACTCTTAATGAAAAACTTTTTTTCTCTTCTACCTTTTTTGGAACTTTTTTTACATGTTCTAATTTTTCTGTTTTAGTAGCTTCTTTTTTCTTAGGTTCTGCAAAGTATTCATTTTTATAAAATCCAGATTTAATAAGTTTTTCTTGAAGCTCTTCATCTTTTGAAGACTCTTCTATATGTTCTAATAGAGCTTTTTTATCATCTGCTTTAAATATTTTTAACTCTATAGCATCCATAATAAATTCAAAAACTTCTTCAATCTCTGCATAAGGAGCATCACTTAAGAAAAGAATCTCATAGCCCATATATGCTTCTGTTGGTTTTATATCTTTAAGTAGTGGAACATGGCTTGTGATAGGTAAAACATTTTTTAATTCACCTAAAAGGTTAAAATAATCCAAGGTATTAATAATATCCATACCTGTAGTATAAAAATGCTGTTTCAATCTAAAACTTATATGCCAGAGTCTTTCTTCCTCTATTGACTCATTTTGATTTTCTTTTGCTACATCATTGGTTTTATCTTTTTGTAAGCTGTTTGCATCTCCACCTGGCATCATATTTGTCAGCACCATAAGCAGATGTTCTTGTGTTTTTAGTGTCTCATCATCTAAATCTTCTTCATGCACAGAGAGTTCTATTAAAGAACTTGAATGATCTTTAGCTTCTAAAAATGTATCTATCATATCTGGAGTGAGTTCTACATTGCCTTGTCTTACTTCACTTAGTAAGTTTTCAGCAACATGAGTAAATCCTACAACTTCATCATAACCAAACATACCTGCTGTACCTTTGATGGTATGCATGGCTCTAAATAAAGCTCCTAGACTCTCTTCATCAACACCATTTTCTTGCATTGTGATAAGTGCATTTTCCATAAAAAGAAGTTGCTCTTTGGCATCTTCATAAAAGAGTTCTACATCACTGTTCATTTTTACCCCCTAGCAAGAAGGTACAAGCACTTGTTGTAAAAAGTTTTTTTACTTCTTCATTGACATTAGTAATAATAAAACTTTTATTTTCAGTATTTGCACTTTTTTGTGCAGAAACTAGAAGCTGGATAAAGCTCATATCTATTTTATTCACATTTTGAAAATCTAGTTCAATTTCATCTTTCTCAAACTCTTGTAAAAGTAGAGATAAGAATGAGTCGACATCATATATTGTAAGTTCATTTTGATCAAGTAGCATCATCAAACCTTATGCAATTAGCTTTTTTACAACCATAAAAAACTTTTTACGATTAAATGGTTTAAGCATCCATGCAGTTACCCCTAAAGCCTGCCCTTTAGATTTTAAGTCAGGATTGTCCTCTGTTGTTAGCATTACTACTGGAATAAATTTATATTCATCACTGTTTTTAATGTTCTCAACCATTTCCAACCCACCCATAACAGGCATGTTAACATCACTAAAAACAAGATCTATTTTGTTCTCAGCCAACTTATTTAACCCATCCTGTCCATCGACTGCTAAGATAGGTGTATGCCCAGCTTCTTTTGCTGCTTCGGAAGCAACGGACCTAATTAAACTAGAATCATCGACAATTAAAATATTTCCCATATAAATTATCCTTATTTATGTAAATAATTTTTATTCATTTTACCCCCCCCCTACTTATAAGAATAGTTAAGGAGATAATATTTTTAAATCATTTTTAGTTAATGTTACTTTTTTACACAAATAAATTTATACTTTAACAATTGAGGTTTAATAAAATATCATCAACTAATGCAAAAAATGTAGAAGAGATTGCAGCAGCAGCTGAACATCTTAATACTCTTACTAACTAACGAATTAAACTCAAAACTTGAAACATTTATAACCTAATAAAGTAGTTGTAATAAGTACTTCAACAGGGAGGACCTGGACAGATTGATAAGATTATTACATCACTCTCTGTGCTACAAAAAGCATCTGTAGTTATTGCTCAATATATGGCAAATGGCTAAAAATAATGTTTTTTTAAGTTAAAATACAATTTATATATGTGAAAAAAATATTATGGGCACCTCTAAATTCAAAAACTGTAAAAGTCTGACTTAATTAAAAATATGGGTGCGTAAAACACCTCTCAAACTATGCTATATTAGGAGTAAACAAAGGTTTATTTACAAATGCCTGTAAAAAAGCTTTAAAATATGTCCATATTGTCATTCAAAAAGTACTCAAAATAGAGGTTTAAGAAGAGGAATTAAAAGATACTCTTGTAACGACTGTAAGAAGTCTTTTAGCTCAACAAGGCGACCAGAACAACTGCAAAAAATAATCTTTGAAGAATATTTTCTACATAGACAAACACTCAAACAATTATCAGATAAATATGGTCGATCTATTCCATGGGTAATGAAGCAAAGAGATGAATATATTGTAGAGTGTAAAGTACATAATCCAAGACCAGTAAATTTAATTTGTGATGCTACTTTTTATGGCAAGAGAAAGGATACATTAGGTACTTTGGTTTTCAAAGATGTTGAATCAAAAGAGATACTCATTTGGAAGCATATTCAAAGTGAAACTATCAAAGACTATAAATATTTAAAAGAAAAGCTAATTGAACTTGGATACAGCATTCAAAGTGCTACTTTAGATGGAAAGAGAGGCTTAACAAAGGCTTTTAAAGACATTCCTATACAAATGTGTCACTTTCATCAAAAAAAGATTGTGCAAAGATATATCACAATGAGACCAAAGCTTGAAGCAAGTAAAGAACTTAAGAAAATAGTTTCAAGACTAACTCAAACTACAGAAAAAAATTTCACTCAAAAGCTAGATGATTGGTATGAAGTATACAAAGACTTTCTTGATGAGAAAAGTGTATCTTCAACGACTGGAGAGTTGCATTATACGCATCCCAGAATTAGAGCTGCATATCGAAGCCTTAGAACAAACTTGCCTTATCTTTTTACTTACAAAAATCATAAAAATCTATCTATATCAAATACAACAAATGCACTAGAAGGAGGAGTGTTCTCTCACATGAAAAATATGATTAGTTTGCATCGTGGAATTAGTAAAAGTATGAAATTAAATTTAGTCGATTATTATTTAGTGAATTATAAGAAAAAGTAGAAAATAACGCACCCATATTTTTAATTAAGTCAGTTATTCACTATTTTAGCAATTTAATGTTTTGTTATCTTTTTCTATATGCTTATTTGAATTTTATTTGAAGCAAATTGATGTATAAGCATCTGAATAATATTTTGATATGGTACTCCATTCTCTAGTGCTTTTTTCTTAAGTTCATATATGTCATTTTCTCCAACTCTTATAGAGATTGCTTTTTTCTTTTGATTTTTTACAAAAGACTGTAACTCTTTCATACGTTCATCAATATTTCCACGACTCTGCCACTCTCCATTTTCAACACTTTGCAGTAGCTCAGTTTCATATTCATCTAAATCTATCATTATGAATCCTTTTTGTTATATTTTTTATTCATTTTTCTTGATGGGATTATAGTTTTTAAAAAGATTGATGTATCATCTTCCACATAAGGAATAAGATATACATAATCTTTTATTTGTATCAATATAATGAAAATATTTTGATTAGGATATTTTTCTTTATTTGGGTGTGTTATATCATCTAAAAGGTAGCCACTCTCTAATGCTAAGATAACATCCTCAAAAGATATATCTCTTTGAGATTTTAAAATCTCATTTTTTTCAAGACTATATCTTATAGTTTTACTTTTAAACACATCTGTATCCTAATGTTTTTTATATATACAATGTATTTTAATACTATTTTTAGGCTTTGTCAAGTTGGGCTGGAAGATAACGACTGTCGTGAGCAATAATTTTCCCGCTAGGGTAAATTATTGGTCTCCTCGTTCTTGTTATATCTTTGTTGCTTTACACCTTGGAAAGTGCTACTAAAAATTACTTAACACGGAATTTTGAG